>VTLG01003443.1_pt1 | contig 59993 bp, 85 predicted proteins | sample 4694571 | NCBI WGS metagenome assembly VTLG01 (sample SAMN12604809, study PRJNA352737) | marine metagenome | biome: ENVO:00000447; feature: ENVO:00000209|ENVO:00000569|ENVO:01000036; material: ENVO:00002151; isolation source: viral sequences binned using virsorter ...
CTGTTTCTTCTCTGGTTTCAGTTTCCCTTAATTGAGAATTACGTGATTCTTCAATACGTGTCATAATTTCTCCTCCACGTTACATTTTAATTGCTGTGTACTCACCATCGGCATTCTCTACCTTTAGCTTTTCAGCAGCATATTGTTCAAGTGGTATGCCCCAATTTTGAGCAAGCCTTACATCTTCTTTCGTCAGCTTTACTTTATTAGGACTTGGAGTGGAACGTGACGCCCCAGCTACCACCTGAGCAGGTTGTGACGGTTCTTCCTGCACCGGATTCTTATTTTCCTCACGACTAAATTTCTGAGGAAATGCTTCTTTAATTCTATTATCAATCTCATTATAAAATTCTGGATCATCAGGACTAAAGCCTTCTTCTTTTAATTCTGCATCTAAGGCAAGAGCAGCAGCAGTCATTATCCTGTCTTTTCCAAACCAATCATTATTCTGTGACCACTCTACTGCTTTTGGGTCTGCCACACTTTGTGGTGGAGTATACTGCTGTTGTTGTATCTCTTCCTGCTGTTGTGGCTGTATATGTTCTAATTCAACTTTAGCTGTATTAAGAGATTTTATATCAGTTTGTGCTTCATTTAAAAACTCTTGAGCCTGTAAAATCTTAACTGCATCTCCTTCTGAATGTGCTGATTTATAGGCAGCTCGTGCTAATTCTAATTTATCTGTTAATTGTTTTTCATTTGCATCAAGATGCAGTTTACTTATATTAGAAAATTCCTGTTCTCTCGTACTAATTTTACCAGTTAATTCCTCATTTTGTCGTATAAGTTGAGAAATCTGATCATCACGATCTTTCCTCTGTTTAATTAACTGACGTATTCTTTTTTGAGCACCCTTTGTTTCAATACCTTCCAGTTCCTGTGGTTCTTCTTTTTTAACTTTCTCTTCTGGTTTAGTATCAACGGGAGCTTCTGTATCAGGAGGAGCCTCTGCCTTTATTTCCTCTTCTACTTCAAATTCTATTTTATTTTCTTCTTCTTCTTTATTTGGACTAGATGCTTCGACTTCAGCCCATTCTTCTTTATCAATCATTTCAATTCCTTTCGTTGCTTACGAGGCATACGGTTTCACGTTAGTAATTTATTATACTATAAAATATACTTATATGCAAGTCCTAAGTTGATCCAGATGTTAAATTAAATGTAGGATCTAAATCTTTTGGGTGTTCAACTCTACATATAACCTGATCATCAAATAGTAAGATCAGTCTTACAGATTTATAGAATAGCTTCTGACCAGCATGTTTGGCATAACAAACAAAGTCTCCTGCTCTACACCATTGTCCATTTGGAAATTTTACCTCATCTTGGTAGGCTAATTCGCCTATGGACAAAACCTTTCCTACTGTAGTAAGATAGGCCATATCGTCTTTAGTTGAATCAGGAAGTACGATACCTCCCTTTGTTATACCTTTTACACTTATTGGTCGTACCAGAATATGGTATCCCGGTAGTTCTGGTAGAGGACTTGGATCTGGAATCTCGTCCTCTGTAATCCACATATCATTTTTGATAGCATTACCTAAATGTACCTGTTGCATTTACTCCTCTTCGTCATACATTCGACGCTTTAAAATTGTTGTGAAAATTTCTCTGGACCATTCAATTCCTTGAATATGTCCTACTAATTGACGATAATGAGAATAACTTTCAGCATTACCGCCTGACATAATATTTTTTAATCTGTTCAGTTCTTCATTATAATCCTTTATTACTTCATCCCAAATTTCCATTAGGTTATTATACACATCAGTATAATAGTACTAACAGCACCTAAAGCAATCCATGATGGAGCATCCATCTTGTTATAAAGTTTACTTATAAGTTTCATAGCTCACCACAAGCATAACAATTGATTTCAAGTCCTACTGAAATTTCACGTACAATTGGTGTCGTCCACATAATTAGTCTTCTCCTTATTTAGTTGGTTTTGGATATTTCCATGAAAAATCAGATCGTTCGTTCAGAACACCTTTACGTGCTCTTAAACCAGATCCACCATCATCAATGGAACGATTGGTAAAATTACCATACAGATCTTTAACTTTACCAGAAACATGTTGTGGATATCCATTAGTAATACCACGATCATCGTTTCTTACATGAGTGGGATATCCATCGGTTTTTCCTTTTTCATCATTAGGGTAGTGTACCCCTCCATACTTAGGCATCTTCAGTCTCCTTTCTTAGTCATTAATTCAGCTAGTTTAATATCTTTTTCTTTTTCAATATCAGCAGCTTTTTCCAGAACTTTTGCTCTAATCTTTTTATCATCTATTTCTAACTTTTGTTCTTCAGTAACTAGTTTAGCTTCCCTATCCAATGATTTTATATCTGCATTAGCTTTTAATTTTTCATCTTCCAGAGAAACCTTTGTTAGAAGTTCAAGAGATTTCATTGTTTCTTTACTTGCCCTGTCAAGATCAGCTTTTTCCTTACGGAAAGCTACTTGATGTCCTTCAGATACGACCTCCTTCATAAGTTTTGCTTCTTCCAGTTGAAGCTTCTGTGCATCAAGAGCAGCTTCGGCTGCATTATGTGCAGCTTCCATTTGCATCTTCTGTTGTTCAAGTTCAACTTTCTTCTGCTCTAGTACGACAAGTTGTTGTTCTGGAGATTGGGCCAATCCAGCAGCCTTATTTGCATTTAGTACTTGTTGTGCAGCATAGATCATTGCACCTTCTACAACTTCAGGAGTCTGTTCTATGGGTGTTTCTTCTAGTGCAACCTTTGTTATACCATCCATCTGTTCCTGATATTTATGAACCATGTGTTCCTGAATATTTGCTTCCAGTATTGGACGAATACGTTGCATCGTTTGACTACCTCCATTCATAGGATCTTGAAGATAAGCCATCTTTACCTGTACATGTGCATCATGATTCTGACCAGCAAAAGCTGCAATAGGCATTCCTTTTACTGCTGCCATAATATCTGATACTGGATCAAGATTCTGTGGCTTAATCTTTGGTGGTAGTATTTCTTCCAGATTTGGCATATTTGCAGCACTTAGAATTGTTCTGTTAAGTGCTTCTATATTGAACAAGCCGGGAGGGGATTGCTGTGCCATTTGCATAGCCATTTGTGCAATCATAAGACGGTGAGCATTGGATGGAATGTTAGGATCGCTAACGGGGATAACGTCCACTCTTCCATCAAAATCAGATTTAAATATATTCCGATTTTCAAATGGCACATCATAGGGATACTCACTTGGTAGATAATCGTAGTCGATTCTAGCCAAGATCCTAAATTCATCTCTCTGAGATTTATGCAATCGTTTGTGGATTGCCGAGAAGAATTTACTGGAGGCTTCCAGTAATGCCATTGTTGTTCCTACAGGGCCATAAGAAGATGCTTCTGATACAATCTGTTCTGTACTATCAGCAAACTTCTGACCTGCCGTTGTTACAAATCCAAGCATTTGAAACAAAGTCGAGGAAGGCTCTTTATACGGGAGAGGAACAATAGCCTTCGCCAAGTCTATACCTGTAGCTTCAACTTCTTTAAACTCACCGGGACTGATAGGATCGTTATCTCCGACCATCCTAACACCTTTAGCCTTAAATCCTCCCGGCAGGTTCGCAAATTGACCTGCATCAATGAGGCTTCTCATTGCTGCTGTTGCACTCATAGTGAGATTTCCCAAGAAGTGCATCAGGCCAAAACCGTAGAAACCAAATCCCGGTACGAATCTATAATGAACAAAATGACTTATCTTTTCTTTATTCGGATCATCAGGTTTATAGTTTCTACGAATACATAAAACTTTTCTTGATTGCTCTTCGACTGTTACAATATAAGGAAGAGCTATTCCTTCTTCTGAATTAGGTTCATCTAATTCAAGATAACAATGTTGTTCCAGTAATACATATTGTGGATCTGTATCCTGTGTTGGAGAGAAACCTAATATTGTATCCATCTTTGATGCAAAAGCTGTAGGTTGTGGATCAGTTGCTGCTGGTAATTCTGTATCAGAATATATACCAGAACGAATATCTTTTGCCAGATCAACAGGACTACGATAAATTACATGAGTATACCTGTCGGCTTTAGATAGATTACTGGAATAGTAGGATACGTAAAATTGATCAATAGGAACAAATTCAGATACGGGACGTTTAAGATTTGCATCGTAATATACTTTTTTAAAGGCTGATCCAATTAGTGGAAGATGGAACAACATCTTTTCAAATTCGTCAAAGTACTCTGGCATCTGCTCCGTAAGCTGATAGTTCATAAAGTTCTTGACACGATTGGCTTGCTTTTCTCTATCAGGAGTTGACTTACCAAGGATCTGTGTCTTGATTGGTCCTGCTGATGGAAATAATTCTTGTGATGCTTTACTCTGGAATTTAACTGCTGATTCTATAAGTAGTGGATGTACTGCTGTACAGGCTCCTTCAAATGGTTCAGATGTTTCCTGTATCTTCAGACCAAGCAGATCAAATCCACGTTCAAACATAGATTCCCATTCTTGTCGAGAATTTTTATCTGAGTCATAATTATTATAAACATTTTCTGCTATCATAGATAATTCTCTATCATCTAAACTATCTGCAATATTTTCATACCATTCTTTAACAGTACCTTCTGCTTCCATTTCAATGGTATTTCTAAAATCAACTATGATACCCCCGTCTGGTTCCAGTTCAAATGTAGCTTCCTGTTCCTCTGCAACTGGTACAGGATTTATTGGCACAACATTTGTAGGCTGTTGTGGTATCATGTCAAATGGATTTCGTTCTGTTGCCATATTTATTCCCGTCTAAAAATTAAATAATCCATAATCATGTTATTATACACCTAAGTTATATTATGTGCAACCTTTTCCTTTATATTATTTTCATTTATTTCATTCCATCCCTTTTGAACAAAATCTACATATCCACCTAAAAGATATCTTACTTTCTTTTCTGGACAAAGTTGCCCTCTATGAGTATGGGTAAAGTATGATGGAAATATAGTTAGTCTTCCCTCTTTTGATTTAATAACATCACCATTATAAAACTCAGTCCCACAATCATGTGTTGTTAAATAAATTTGTATATTCAATATTCGATTGGGATAACTAAGACAATGCTCTGAATGAAATTCTTTGAAACACTTATCAGGATTAAATTTCTTTAATCTTAAATAAGATACTCCCCATAGAGAAGCTGTTAAATCTACTTCTGGATATTTCTTCTTATATTCTTCCAGTGGATTGTATAGTTGATTAGACATAAATACAAAATCTGAGGAATCCAGATTTCTAAAATCATAACCATTCTTGTCAGTCTCTAAGTTACGATCATACTCCTTGATAATATTTTTACATGTTTTTGAGGATAAGAAAGAATCCTGTATATAAACAAATTGTTTCATCTAAATTAAGTTCTCCAATAAGCTGTCTTTTTCTTTCTTCTAGGTTCATCTTCCCAATCTGGATCTTCAGGATGGGTGATGTGCCATGACTCTCTCATGTAATGAATTGCCATAGTGAGAGCATCTACCTGATCATCATGAGCTGCATTAGGAAATTGTATTAGTTCTTCCACAAGATCATCAGCCCACTTCTTATGTTTTGGTATCCATACTCTTCCAGATTCCATCATGGGAGATGCAGCATATACTCTACTTACTTTATCTCTGTCAGGTAAGTATTCTCTTACTGGTAGTCCTCCTCGCCTCATATCCTGTATGAGTGACTGACCACTGGCTTTCTTCTCCACTATACAAACGTCAGGTTTAAACTCATGGTATATTAATTGAGATATTCTACGTAATTCTGGGTATTCAAATCTACCTTTTATATTTCCCAACAAAATTAAATTAGATACATAACTTTCAATGCCTCGTTCATCTTCGTTAAACATGGAAAAGATACCCCATGTTTGTATGACACTAAAATCTGCTGTGGTACGAGTAGAGAAAGCCGTATCATATGTTTGTAATATAAAATCACAAGTGGGAGGTTCAGCATATTCCCACCATTTAATCCATCTTTTCTTAATTAATCCTCCTTCTTCTGGAGTTGGATCTTGCATGTAGAGTGCATTCCAGTATCTTGCTCCATTTGATGCTTTAATTTCATTCTCATCTATCTGTAATATATGATCTGGTTTCCATTCTGGAAAATATGAAGATCCTACAGGTAGCTCTAGTAATTCTGCTGCTTCATCATCCAGCCATGCAGGTATACGTATGACTTCCCATGGAATAGTTTTATATTCACTCATTTCTTCCTGTTGCTTCAGGAGCCAGCCACACAGATCATCATAGTGATAACGAGTATTAATGATAAGTATAGCTCCATTGGGCATAATACGGGTTCTTAACCCGGCAGGATACCATTCCTTTACATATCTACGTCCAGCTTCGGAATATGAGTCCTCTTCGGACATCACATCGTCCAATATGGCTATATTAGCCCCTCGTCCTGCAATTTGGCTACGTACTCCGGCTGCATAGTACGTACCATTTTGTGTTGTTTTCCACTTTCCTGCTGCTCTAACGTCTGTTCGTAGAGAAACACTCTTGAAAATGTTCTGAAACTCCTCAGAATTAACAATATCACGAACAGAACGACCAAAATCACTAGAAAGTTGATCACTGTGAGAAACAGTAAGAATTTCATGCTCTGGATTTCTCCCAATATACCATGCTGGAAACAGTTTGGAGCAGATAACAGACTTGGAACTACGTGGTGGTAGAAACACCATTAGTCTTTTAATCTCTCCAGACTCTAATTGTTTTAATTTATTAGATATTAGCTCAATATGTTTCCCCATTTTCCAATCGGAAACAAGAGTTGGAGCCATAAGACGAACAAACGTAAGGAAGTCTGTTTTAGTCTCTTGTAGTATACTAATATTAAGTAGATTATTTAGATTTAGAAAAGAATTTAATATATTTTCTTGTTGAACTTCCATTTAAATCCTATTAAAAATAAAAAAATAATAAAAAATAATAAAAATAATAATAATATTATTAATATAATTATAATATATATAATTATACACTAAAAACTTTAAAGATCCAAATAGTTTTTATAGTAGCCCCTAAATATTTGGTAAATATGTCACACCCCCCTTTTATATATCTACTCTCTATAGTGTTTTTTCCCTCCCCCTACCAATATTGTCTATATTAGGTAGTTCTTGATTGTAAAATGATACCTTAGATGAGGGTACTGAGTATATTCATCTCAGTCTTGCCATCTAAGGCCTTCTATCTCTCTAGATTGAGATGTCTGTTATGCTGGAAGTCCTGTGATTACTGTATATCTGTAAAGATCTTTCCATCCACAACGTCTTTTTAAGAAGACGTTGAAGATGAAAAGATCTAAACAGATCTTAGTAATCGACGACTTCTTCATCATAACAATCATCTCAATAGTCTAGAGAAAGGAAGGCCTAAGATGGCTGATAATACTTCAACGTATTATGACAAACCCATCAAGCTTGAAATTGGGAAGGGTCATGGGTGCATAGCACCTTATCCCCGACTTAATGGCTTTATACTTGATTCCGAAAACAAGTCCCAAATGGACCAGTTATGGGAACAACTTAAAGCTTTTGCTGCTGGTCGTAAGAGGAATCTCCGTATCTGGTCCAGAACTTTGGACAAGAATGAGTTTAAACCTCAGGAGCTTGTTGAAATTGACGAGCTTTTAGAGAACGGTGAAACTATTACCATTGGCTATGATGGCTTTGGTAAGCCCCAATTTAGGGTCCAAGACCCGAATTGGACTTCCGGTAATGAAGAATTATCGGTAACCTTTAAATAGGTTATTGATAATCGAGAGAGAGTGGTATCCTCCCTGCCACTTTCTCTCTTTTTTCTTTTTTTTTATTTGTTTTAAATCTATTATAAACAGAGGCATGATTGTTTTAATATGCATGATTGTCTTTTGATAGGCATGATTGTATAAACATCTCAACAGTAGGAGTTAAACATGACATATTATGGTAATGGTCTTATCTATATTAAGAATATAGATATATGGAAAGATAAACTTAGACTGACTGTATATGATAGTACTGAAGAGTCTACTACATATATTTTTATGTCTTGTACTGATGGTATCTCTTTGTCAAATGATATCATGAATGAGGTATTATCAGAACTTAATCAAAGAGATGAGGAGAATAAGAAGAAGAATTAAAGAAAGAGTTTGTACTATTATACTTGTATAAATATATTTATATAAGTATATTTAAGTGAGTGTAATTGTTTTAATAGGCATGATTGTTTTAATAATCATGATTGTTTTAATATTAAACACAAACTCTCAAGTCTTTTGGGACTTGAGAGTTTGTGTTTAAAAATTAAAAAGGATATTGTATGGCATATACTCAGCCTACTTGTGAAGAATGTGTTGCTCCTGCCACCTTAAAAGAAGGTGGACATTTATGGTGTGCTTTGTGCTATATTCGTATACATAAACTAGTTTTGAAAGGACTTAGTAATGGAAGTAAGTGAGCTTATTAATGAGTTTAAAAGTCTCGTAGGTATCTTACATGATACACGAAACTCACACATAGTAATGCTTAATCAGCTTAAAGAAGTAGTTGAGCATCCAGATCTAACGAGTGATCAAAAAATACAGGTTCTTACTACATTTTTTGAGAAGGCTGGAAATATATTAATCAAGCAGGATCTACCTGATTTCCTGAAAACGGAGGTTAAGAATGGCTCAGGCGACGTACAAAAATCCATCTCTTGAGAAAGCAATTAAGAAATTGACAGGGATAGATCGAGTTGCTAATATCTCTGGTGATGTTTGTTCTCTTTGTAATAAAGAGGCACGAGAGTTTAAAGATCCTGAATCAGAAAGGGAGTATAAAATTTCAGGAATGTGTCAGCAGTGTCAAGATAACTTTTTTGAATCATAATCAGAGGGTATTATGTATAACTATCAGAACTTTGTACCAAGAGTGGATACAACCCCAAGAGTTAAAAGACCTATGATTTCAAAGGTTTACTTTGCTTGGTGTTATCAGGAAAAAGATGAATGGCATGAGGGAGATTGTTTTCTTCAACCTTCAAGCCATCATGGAGGAGAATATCCTAATAGCATAGAAGAACTTGAACAGGACAGAGCTTCCAAGTTTGATCTTGATTATGAAAAAGATTATTATAAAGATCACTATGCTATGCTCGTTATAGCTTATCGTATGGATGATAAAGAATATACGATATACCTGACACCAGAACATGCTCTGGAGATCATTAAATATGGTGTTAATTTTAATGATCATGGTGTAATAAACCAACCCATGTATAGTTGGAATGAATTAAATTGGGGAGCTAAGGAGGAAGAGTAATGTTTACTTCCATATGTGGTCAGCATCAATCGGGATTCCAAATAACATTGGAGAATGGATGGACTATCTCTATTATGTTCGGCCCATTAGCCTATGGTAGCAATCGTCTTAATTGGAAAGAGGATTGCTTTGAATGGGATAATAATTTCAAGACTGCTCAGGCACGAGGGACAACAGCAGAAGTATGGGCTTATCATAATACATATGATGAGGATAAAAGATATAATCTACCTACAAAACTTGAGCAAAATAATTATAAATTAGCCCATCATTATCCTGAAGAGCCTCTTGGATGGAAAGGAACCTTTGAAGTACTGGAGTTTATCAATCATGTATCTAACTTACCTCTACCTGCCACGAGGATGTTAGGAATTAAAGCTAGAAAGGAAACTAATAATGACTAAAGTAATTGAAATTACTCCTCGTGACTATGATAACAAATGGGTACAGTGGGAGCTTATGGACTCACAAAAGAAGAATGGTATAGGCAATACTGCCACATGGTCCAGATATAAGTGGGTAGTTACTAATGTTTGGGATTGGTGCCCAGTATTTCAATTAGATAAGTTAAAGACTGCTGATCCTGAATATAAAAAGGAAACTAGAAAGAATGGTAAACTTCTATATACTTTTAATATCTAGTATAGTGTGCTTACCTTTTATTATTACTGTTATACTTTTCATTAACCATCAACTGAAAGAGTAGTATTTATGAAAGGATCACAATTTCTAGTACGAGTTAAGAAAGATAAACTTGCTGTAGGATTGTTCTTTACAAATGATCCCGAAAAATTAGCTGATATGATAGACGAATTTTGTAGCTATGATGGTCTAGAATATAGAATATTAGATTATCCTATAAATCTTTTCATGACTGATTTTAATATACCACTTAAAGAAGAAAATCTTGCTGAAAAGGAGGAAGAAGAAAGAGCTATAGAAATTAGTACGGTTGGAGTTAATGAGAGTTATTGGGATATAATAAGTGATCCTGCTGAAGATGATTGGCATGATGTTCCAACTAATAATACATTTATTAGCAGATTATATAATAAGAGGTCAGATAAATGAAGAAGAAACAGAAGTTATTTAATATCGAACTCCATCCTGTTGTTTTAATTCCCGATAAAGATCATCCTTTATACATAGATAATGTAAAGAAATGGTTAGATAAAAATATTAATCTTGCACATGAGTATGCACGATTGTCTCGTAAGAAAGAGAAAGGTGCTCTTGCTTTAAGTTTAATTCACGAGGGTTACGTCAAAGAGATAAAGCATTATCTCAGGCATGGTGATTGGATTTCAGACTACTATGGAGAAGATCAGGAATTTAAAATAAAACGAAAAGTAATTGCTTGATAGGCATGATTGTTTTATATTTTTATTATTATTAATATAATCACAAACTCTCAAGTCTTTTGGGACTTGAGAGTTTGTGATTAAAAATTAAATAAGGAAAATAGTTATGGAGTATGGCCGGTTAAGACAATTCGATACAGGATTGTTATTCCTGTTGGGATGGTATAAAGAGATAGACTTGCAAGATTCTTATACTGCTCTTCCCAGAGGATTAGTTATGTGGGATATATTTGATCATGAAACTGAACCCGTTTATGATAGGGAGACTATTTAAATGAGGAAAAGAACTAGAGAAACAGCTCAAGCATTTCTAAACCATACTAAGAAAGCAAGTGGGAACTGTTCCTCTACAGGTGAGGACTATCTTTTGCATGGTTATTGCATAGCATGGTGGAATTATGGTAGAGAAAAGCCTGAAATACATTTTAATTTAAGGGGTTGGCCCACCGTCACCACTCGTGATAGAATTAATGGAATCTTGGAACTGTTAGGGTCCACTTATAGAGTATGTCAAAGAGAGTATACTCAGTATCTTATAGGTCCAAAGTTGCAAAGACAATATATACCTGATCAAGGTACATTTACAGTCCCTAACAGCTAGGAGTAACACATGACTATCGAACAATGGAAAGGAGGATGGTACATAATAGATGGTCCTGATCCAATTCAACTCAGGTTAGGGCCATATTTGACATTTCTAGAAGCCTATACTATATTAGATAGACTTGATATAAATTGAAAGGTATTATCATGAACTTTGTATTTCGTTTACGTAAACGTGATCGTTATTTCGGAACTCGTAAAACCAAGGATGGCCGTAGGTTTGATCTTGGTAAGTTCTATTTCCATATATCTCCAGCTACCCATTTCTGGAATATAAAGGGTATTGTGGATATACGTGGTCGTACTTTTGTAGTATAATAAAGGAAGGAAAGTGGGGGTGCAATTCCCCCATGATCCTTATTGGAGAGGACTATGAGAAATAAAAAAGTTATTAAAATAAAGAATCCTGATTGTAAAAATCCTAATATAATGTTACAAAATTATAGTGGATTATGGCAGACATTACGGGTAAGAGCTGCTTTAAAACAGCACTATGGATTCATGATTAAGATGGGTAATACTTTATACAAACTGGAGGCTTAAATGTCACAACCATCTATTGAAAGAAAGTATGAGTACTCAGATCATCAGGAAATTAGTTCTGAGATGCAGGATTATTTACTTTCTGTTGCTGATGTGTCTAATATTTATGAGCTTGATTTAGGAGAGATTAATGATTATCTTAATGGGGTAGAAGAATACTACGACGAGCAAGGTGCAAGACAGTTTGAAAACTTAGTACATAGGAGTGCCTAATATGTTTGATCATGATGTAATTGATTTTGAAGTAGAGAAATTCCATCTTAACACAGAAGAAGGTTATCCAATATCACCTGAAGTTGGTATAGGTATCAGACGTACTGATAATAAAGCTCCTCTTGCTATAGTTTCAGAAGCATATGAACCTGTTCAATATAAAAATATAGTTACAAGTGTAGAGCAAGCACTTGGTATATCAGGACTTGATATGACCGATGCTGAGTTTGAAACCAATGTCTTTGCTAATGGAGCTAAGTTAGAATTACGTGCCAAATTTCCTGCACATACTATGTATTTTGAAACAAAAGGATATGAACATACAGATTCAGTAATTCCAGAGTTCTGTTTTCGTACATCTCATAATAGAACATGGGCCAATAATGGAATGATGGGACTATGGCGAAGTAAATGTTGGAATACATTAGTATCTGGTGACAAGCTAGCCTATGTTTATGGTAGACATACTAAGAACTTTAATGTATTTGCTTTTGCAGCAAAGATTAGGAATGCTTCAAAATATATAGCCAGTGATGGCCTTAATCAGATGAGAGATTGGTATCATACAGAAATATCTCGTGATGATACTATTAATTTATTTACTAAGACACTTGCAAAAAGAATGGATAATGTAACTCGTAAACCTGTAGCTAACAAGGTTATGTTATCTAATCTTATGAAGATATTCGATGAGGAGAATCGTCACATACATGGTCGTGGTACTTATGAGAAGTATGCTACCAGAAACAACGGTACACTATGGACTGCTTATCAGGCTGCTACTCACTGGTCAAGCCATGATAAGAAAACAAATGCTTTTCCATCTCATGTATCTCCAGAGGGTCTACGATATACAAAGACTCGTCCCTCTCATAATACAATAGGATTAAGAGAAGATCGTGTAAGGAAGATGCTTCACTCTAATGAGTGGCTTGCATTGGCAGCATAAGGAATAAAACTATGAAAGATCAGAGAGTTGCAGGTAAACGTAAGAACAATCCACTGGCAAAGCAACTCTCTGATCCTCTTTGGCGAATGAGAGTTGTTCAAAGTAAAGTAGTATATAATAGAAAGTTTAAACATAGAAGGAGTAATGATGTGGGTAATAGGACGAAATGATCCTGAAGAAATAATGCCAGAGGTTTTAACAGATGATGATGGAAGTGTATTGACCTTTGTTGATAAAGGAACAGCTTGGAAATATATAGAAACTTTATGCTATGACAATGGAGTTCCATTTTCATTTCTAGATTATACAGATATAACTTTATATAGGTTACATTAAATGAAAAATTTTAGTATAATTTTATGGTTGTTACTTATAGTATATCCAGTAAAGGGATATGCTTTTGATGAAGAAGAGCATTATTGTTTAGCTGAAGCTATATATTTTGAAGGCCGATCTGAATCACGTATAGGACAATTAGCAATTGCTAATGTTATTTTGGAAAGAGTAAAACAAAGAGAATTTCCAGATACTATATGTGATGTAGTACATGAGTGGAAAGGTTATCCACACAAGCACGAATGCTCGTTTTCATACTACTGTGATGGTAAAAAAGAAATTATGTATGAAAAGTCTGCCTTTATTATAGCAATGGATGTTGCTACTTTAGCCTTGGAAGGAGCATTAGTAGAAGATATATGGGGAGCTACTCATTATCATACACGATATACTGAGCCATATTGGATTAATGAAATGTTTAGAATTGGAGTTATAGGTGATCACATATTTTACGAAAGGAATTGGTAATGGATATAGAGCAAGAGTTAAGACGTAACGTAAAGGATTTACAAGAACAATTACAACGGGCTTATAAAAGGATTAAACTCTTACAAGAAGAGATACATTCTTTAAGGAGAAAGATAGATCCAGAAACTAACTTTCGTAGTGGCATGTCAGGATGGGCCTTGATGGATGACCCAGAATATAGATCCTGAAGATGTCAAGCTCGGACGAGCAGCCTTTCTGGATAAGCATGGGCTTGACAAAGAAGAACTGTATGATAAAATCACATGTGAAAACATACGAGCTATTGTAAAAGAAAGCTTACAAAGTATACGGAAATGGAAACAAAAGGAGATAGACATGGGTGCAGTAAGTGATTGGCTTATCGAAATGGAAGAGGATGCTGGCCGTCTTGCACGATCTGAATGGATAGCTAAACATGGCTCATCTCGTGTGGAAATTTGGGAACGAGCTAATGATACGGACAATCAAGGCGAATTAAATTTGGATCTTGCAAATGAGTAGAAGTTTTCTTCAAAAAGAAAGGCAAAAGATTTATAGAGAACTTGTTCGTGTCTATGAAGTAGAAGGATATGATAAATATGAAGCTAAAAAAATGGCTCGAAAAGATACTGATGACATTATGTCGGATAAAGAAAACTTTATTGATAACTACATTCAAGATACATGGGAAGATGCAGATGAGTAATAGAATTGTTTGTATTGAATGGATTGATTCAACAGAATATACTGATGCTGATTGGAAAACAGAGGAAGATGTTAAAGCTTTGAAACCTATGGTAATTAAATCAGCAGGGATATTAGTTAATGAAGATGATCTTTATATAACGATAGCCTCATCCATTAATAATTCAGATATTGAAGCTGAAGCCCAATATGGTGGGTTGCTTTCTATTCCAAAATTTGCTATATCAAAACGATGTTCTGTCCCTATTAGTTTTACAGAGGAAACAATGAGCCAACGAACAAAGGAGATACTTGATGGAACATGGCCGGGACCGGGGGTATAAATGCAACAAAAGAAATGGTTAGATAGAGGAGCATGTCCTTCTTGTGGATCTAGTGATGCTAATGTGAATCACACAGCAGGATATTCATGGTGCTTCTCATGTCAAACTAGATTTGAAGATAATGTAATATCAATACCTAGAACAGAGGTAAGATCTATGGCTACAACTGGAGAATGGGGAAAGATATCTGACAGAAGTATATCTCTTGAGACTACAAAGAAATTTAATACAAAGATTAAACGTACTGGTAATATAATAACCCATCATATATATGGATATTATAATAATAAAAATGAGCACATAGGAAATAAGATAAGGCAGACTAAAGATAAACGTATGTGGGTTGAAGGTGAGTTATCTGAAGCTGTATTATTTGGACAAAATGTATTTACACAGAAAGCAAAGTATATCACAATCTGTGAAGGTGAAGTAGATGCAATGTCAGCTTATGAACTTCTAGGATCGAAGTGGCCTAGTGTTAGTATAAAGACAGGTGCTGCTGGTGCATTGAGAGATTGTAAAGAAGCTTTTGATTATCTGGATATGTTTGATACCGTTGTACTTTCTTTTGATATGGATAAGCAAGGTCAAGATGCAGCAGAAAAAATAGCTCAACTGTTCTCTCCTAACAAGTGTAAGATAATGAGGATGGAACATAAAGATGCTAATGAATATTTAAAGATGGATCAACGAGAAGCATTTACTCAATGCTGGTGGGCAGCTAAACCATACACACCAGCAGGAATTATTAATTTAAAAGATCTTGGTGCTACTCTTTATGAAGAAGAATATTGTCAGACTTGTTTATATCCTTGGCCTAAGATGAATGAAAAGACTTATGGAATGAGAACCGGGGAGCTTACTACTTTCTGTAGTGGTGCTGGAATGGGAAAGAGTTCCATAACTAGAGAGCTTATGCATCATCTCTTACGTAACACAGAAGATAATATAGGTATTCTTGCATTGGAAGAGAGTATAAAGCATACAGCATGGAACATTATGTCTGTTGAAGCTGATGCTCGTTTATATATTAAAGAAATTAGATCAGGATATGATCAGGAACAATTAGAAAAGTGGCAAGAATCTACTATTAATAGTGGTAGATTTTTTGCTTTTGATCACTTTGGATCAATAGAAAATGACGAGATACTGGCACGACTTAGATATATGGCTCAAGCTCTTGATATTAAATGGGTTATCTTGGATCATTTATCAATCCTTGTATCGGGACAAGAAGATACAGACGAAAGAAAGTCTATAGATATATTGATGACCAAGCTAAGATCATTGGTAGAACAAACAGGGATATGTTTATTATTAGTATCCCATTTACGTAGACCCTCTGGAGATAGAGGACATGAAGATGGAAGAGAAATAAATTTAAGTCATCTCAGAGGATCAGCCAGCATCGGACATTTAAGTGATATGGTTATAGCCTTGGAAAGAAACCAACAAGATGATGATCCGATTCTATCTAATACAACTACGATCCGTATTCTAAAGAATAGATATACAGGAGATACAGGAGTAGCTACTCATTTATTTTACAATAAAGATACTGGTAGAATGACAGAAATTGATAACCCATTTGATACAGGAGATGATTAATGGGACGTATGAAGTTTGATCAAAAATTATATGACAAGTCAGATCCATTAACCAATGGTATCATGGTACAATGGCTTGCCTTGAATGGTTATAAAGATATAGAATCAGAAGAAGATTATAAAGTTGATATTGTATGTACAAAGGATGGTATACCAGCATACTTTGAAACTGAAATTAAATATAGTTGGGTTAGACAATGGCCTAATGAATGGATGGAGGTACGTATTCCATACAGGAAGAAGAAAATTGTAGACAAATGGATACGTGATGGATCGAGAGGTCCATTAACTTTTATTGTATTTCGTAGTGATTGCAAACAAGCATGGTTTATTGATGGGTTAGCTGTAAGAAATTCAAAAGTAGATACAATTAATACTAAGTATACAACCAATGAAAAGTTTTATCATATAGATGTTAATAATGCTAATCTAATAAACATGGATAAGCCTTATGATATCACTGAAGAATTTATTAATACAAAATATCCATCTTAAAATGACAGACAGAGATATCGCCAATAAGATATGGATGATTATGAAAGGTATCTCTTTACCTGCAAATTATACTGATAAAGATGTTACTGAAATAATTTATAAGTATTGGCATAGAGCTATAGAACGTGAGAGATGTTTAAAACAATAGAGAAAGCATTAGGAATATGGATAACTTTTATTATATTTATACCAACATTATCTTGGGTAATAATGCTAACAATAATGATGGCTTTACAAATCCGTGTGGAGTTGTTATGTTTAAACAACGGCTTTGCAATATGGCTATCTTCTTTAGTTACAGCTTACGGTTTCTATCTATATAAATTAACGAAAGATTAAAATGTCTTTAATTACAATTACTGATACTGCCAACGAACATCTATCAAATATTATCAAAGAACATAATGCTGAAGGTATTATGCTTGGTGTAAAGGGAGGTGGTTGTGCAGGGTTTACTTACGAGTGGACTATATTACAAGAAGAAATACCAGATAAGTTTAACACTGAAGATAAACTTAAATTAAAAATAGGTTGTCTATGTATAGAACCTACGGCTATGATGTTAGTATTAAATACTATCATAGATTTTACTACTAACATAGCAGGTTCTTATTTAAAAATTGTAAACCCAAATGCTACATCCCAGTGTGGGTGTGGAGAAAGTTTTGGTGTATGAAAGTAGTACTTGATATCGAAACAGATTCTTTGGATGCACAAAAGATCCATTGTATAGTAGCAAAAGATATTTCAACATCTCAAGTACATGTATGGGATCATAATAACTTAGATAAGTTTAAGTCTTGGTCTAATACAGTTGATAAATTTATAATGCATAATGGAATATCTTTTGATGCTCCTGTTCTTAATAAACTTTTAGGAACTAATATTAAACTTAATCAAGTAACTGACACATTAGTTATGTCACAATTATTTAATCCAATGAGAGAAGAAGGACATAGTTTACGTGCATGGGGAGATAAGTTATCATATCCTAAATGGGAGTGTGATGATTTTACTACTTATACTCCTGACATGTTAGAGTATTGTAAGAATGATGTTGATCTTACAAAGAATTTATATGAACGATTGCTTGTAGAAGGAAAATCATTCTCTTCTTTTTCAATTAATCTTGAGCATAAGATACGAGCAATTATAGATCAGCAAGAGAAGAATGGATTTGCTCTTAATATACAGAAGACAATTGGTTTGCTTGCTCGTTTATCAGATGAAGCACATACTCTGGAAACTTGGGCTATGAAAGAATTTGAACCTACTGTAGTTGAGCTTAAAACTAAAACAAAATATATACCATTTAACATAGGCTCTCGTCGTCAAATAGCTGACCGTTTAATAGAAAGAGGATGGAAGCCTAAACAATTTACAGACAAAGGTAATATAATAGTTAGTGAAGAGATCCTCAATAAAATTAGTATGGAAGAGGCACAGAAATTTTCAAGATTCTTTCTATTACAAAAGAGGATAGCACAAATCCAGTCTTGGATTAATTCATATGACGATGTTACAGGTCGAGTACATGGTAGAGTATTAACTTTACGAACTATTACAGGACGAATGGCACATCATAGTCCTAACATGGCTCAGATACCGGCTATTCGTAGTCCCTTTGGTAAGGAATGTAGAGATTGTTGGACTGTTGGGAATCCCTATACCCATACCTTGGTTGGAACAGACGCTTCAGGTCTTGAGCTTAGGTGTCTGGCACATCTGATGAACAATAAAAACTATACAAATGAGATCCTGAATGGAGATGTTCATACTGCCAATATGAAAATGGCTGGACTTCATGACAGAGATCAGGCAAAGACCTTCATATATGCTTTTCTATATGGAGCTGGAGCTGCCAAGATAGGTAAAATTGTAGGTGGTAACAGGGAGCATGGGCAGGAACTTATAGATAGGTTTCTATCTGGTATTCCTGCCCTGAAAAGGGTCCGTAATGCCGTTCAGAAGGCTGCTGAGAGGGGAAAGATTAAAGGTGTAGATGGACGTACCTTATTTATAAGAAGCCCTCATAGCAGCCTTAATACCCTCATACAAGGAGCCGGAGCTACTATATGTAAGGATTGGCTGCTTAATATGATACAAAGAGTTAAAAGTACAGGGATAGATGCCAAGTTAGTAGCTTCGATTCATGATGAGTACCAGTTTGAGGTAGCAAAAGGAGATGTAAAACGATTTGGAACCATAACACAGGAGGCTATTAAAGATACAGAACGTAAGCTAAAATTCAATTGTCCCTTGGATAGTACATGGAAAGAAGGAGAAACGTGGACTATGACACATTAATGCTTGACAAATAATTTAAAGTATGAGACATTCAATTTTTTAACCCAGAAAGGAACTTTAAAATATGTCGGTAATTTCAGGAACAGCTTATTGGGCTGCAATTACTAATCCAAATACCACCTTTGATTCTGATGGTGTATGGACCGTTGACGTTGCTAATCTTGATAAGAAGAACTTGGATATGGTTAAGAAGGATGGGCTTACTGTTAAGAATAAAGGTGATGATCGTGGAGATTTCGTCACAGTTAAACGTAAGGTCCGTCGTAAGGATGGTTCTTTGAATCGTGCTCCTGACCTTGTTGATGGTCAGAAACGTACCATGACCAATACCCTTATTGGTAATGGCTCAAAGGTTAATGTACATTATACAACCTATGAGTGGGAGTTTAAGGGAAGGGCTGGTGTATCAGCAGACCTACGAGCAATTCAGGTGACTGATCTGATCCCTTATAATACAGAAGCTGATGAGGCTTTTGATGTTGTTGATGGTGGATTTACCAGTGATGAAGGGGATGAAGATATCCCCTTTGCATCCTAAGTAGTGGAGATGGGAGAGGTGTAAAAGCCTCTCCCTTTTCTTATATGAAAAACATAGATACATTGGTAGAAGATATCTATAATCTTTTTCAGTCTGATGGTATTTCCTTGGATGAAAAAGAAATAGATACGTGCATTAATGAATTTGGAGATAATATAAAAGAACATTTAAGGACAGCTTTATATGAAAAAGAAAGGAGTAAACGTAATTTAAGATTATCTGCAATAGGAAAACCTGATAGACAATTATGGTACGATGTAAATAGGGAGCAAGAAAGTGCTCCTGTTTCTTCTTCAACCCGTATTAAGTTTTTATATGGACATATCTTGGAGGAATTATTAATAGCTCTATCCAGATTATCGGGTCATACAGTTACTGATACTCAGAAGGAACTCAGTGTAGCAGGAGTTAAAGGTCATCAGGATTGTGTGATTGATGGAGTTCTTGTTGATTGTAAGTCTACTTCTCCACGAGGATTTGAAAAGTTTGAGAAAGCAGACTTAGTAAGAGATGATCCCTTTGGTTATATAGCACAGATATCTGCTTATGCTAAAGGAAACGAAGTAGATGAAGCTGCATTTCTTGCTATTAATAAACAAAGTGGAGAGATATGCTTAACTCCTGTTCATTCTTTAGAGATGATAGATGCAGAAGATAGAGTTAAATATCTCAAAGTATTAGTACAAAAAGATAGTCCACCCAATCGTTGTTATAGTGACGTTAAGGATGGTGCCTCTGGTAACAAAAGGTTAGGTACTTCTTGTATATACTGCAATCATAAAAGAGAGTGTTGGCAAGATGCTAACAACGGGCATGGCTTACGAGTATTTAATTATGCACGAGGATATAGATATCTTACAAAGGTTGCAAAGATTCCTGATGTACCAGAGGTTATCAATTGGTAGATCATCATTGGTTAAAATATAGAAAGGAGGAAACATTTGTACCTGATCTTGATAAGTTTGGGTTTGTTTATCTCATAACCAATCTTCAGAATGGAAAGGGATATATAGGTTGTAAGCAATATCTGATGTATCGTAAAATGAAAGAAACAGAATCCAATTGGAAAACATATATGGGTTCTTCTAAATGGTTACTGAAAGATATTGAGAAGATAGGGAAAGAACATTTTAAATTTGAGATCATAGCTGAATATAAAAATAGGCGTAGCCTGAGGTACTATGAGCTATATTATCAAATGAAATTCAATGTTCTTTCCTCCACTCTTGAAGGAACAGATGAACCAGCTTACTATAATTCAAGGGTAGGTGGTAAGTTCTATCGTCCTGTTGAGAGTTATCAAGATCCTGAATGGATAAAGAAAATATCTAAGCACCTAAAAGATCCTAAACACAGAAAGATAGTAAGTGAGTCTAATAAAAGAAGATGTAAAGATCCTGAATTTAAAAAGAGGGTCTACAAAAAAATATCTAAGTCTTTAAAGAAAGCTTTTAAAGATCCTGAATGGAAAAAGAAGCAATCTGAAATAATGAAGAAAGCTGTAAAGAATCAAGTAAGAGATCCCATTACAGGTCAATTTATGAAACAAAATGTACAAACCAAATAAAAATAAAGAAGTATTTGTAGATCCTATAGTTCTATTTGATCGTGAGGAACCTGAACGTCGCCTATATTTAGCTGTTATTCTTCAGGCTTTATTGGATGCTACAAATATTTCTAATATTGTAACAAGAGATAGAGCAAAGGCATGGTTCTTTTGTAGTGTTGGTGTTACGTGTGATAACTTTGAATTTATTTGTGATAGTGCTAATCTGGATTCAACTTCTGTTAGAGGATTTGCTTATGAAGTTATTAATTCAAAACAGAAATCAAATTTTAGATATAAGATTTATCAGATATTATCAGATAATAAATAGGAGAAAATAGAATGTCGATTAGAGATTATCAAGTAGGTGGTGATCATTATAAGAAACTACAGATTCAACCAGTTGAATATATATATGCCAATGAACTTGACTTTCTTGAGGGTAACATAGTAAAGTATGTGACCAGACATCGAACAAAGGGAGAGGGTGCAAAGGATATCAAGAAGGTAATCCATTATGCACAAATGATATTAGAACTTAGATATGGGGATAAAATAAATGCAGCTACCAACTGAATATCAATCCTTTATATATCTATCCCGATATTCAAGATGGATAGAAGAAGAGGGACGTAGAGAAACATGGCATGAAACTGTAATCAGATTAATAGATTTCTTCCGTAATCATGTGGAGCATAACCTTGGTGTTAAGGATCAGCTTGATCACAAGGATTGGAATATGATCACGAACTCTATCTTATCTCTTGAGGTAATGCCAAGCATGAGATCTTTGATGGCTGCTGGTCCAGCCTTGGAACGAGAGAATATAGCTGGATATAACTGCTCTTACATACCTGTAGATAATCCTAAATCTTTTGATGAGATACTCTACATACTTATGAATGGTACAGGAGTAGGATTTTCTGTTGAACGACAGTATGTTAACCAACTTCCGACTATACCTGATGTAGAATTTGAAAGAACAGATGATGTAATAAGCATAGCTGATTCCAAAGAAGGATGGGCCAGAGCATTAAAAGATTTAGTATCTTATCTTTACACGAATCGTATTCCAAGAATAGACGTTAGTAAAGTACGTCCTGCTGGAGCAAGATTAAAAACTTTTGGTGGTAGAGCCAGTGGACCACAACCATTAGTTAATCTGTTTGACTTTGTTATTCATAAGTTTACAGAAGCCAGAGGTAGAAAACTTAATTCTATTGAATGCCATGATATTGTTTGTAAGATAGGAGATGTAGTAGTTGTAGGTGGTGTACGTAGATCAGCTCTTATATCTTTATCTAATCTATCAGATGATCGGATGAGAGCAGCTAAATCTGGGGCATGGTTTCATACAAATTCTGAAAGATCAAATGCTAATAATTCTGCTGTTTATACAGAACGTCCTGATACTGGTATTTTTATGAATGAGTGGCAGTCTTTATATGAAAGTAAAAGTGGTGAGAGAGGTATCTTCAATCGTAGATCTGCACAAATGAAAGCTGCACAAAATGGACGAAGGATATCTGACATAGACTTTGGAACCAATCCCTGTTCAGAAATTATACTACGACCTAATCAGTTCTGCAACTTAACAGAAGTTGTATGTAGACCATCTGATGATAAAAATTCTCTGGCACGTAAAGTACGGGTAGCCACATTGCTTGGCACTATACAAGCTACCCTTACTAACTTTGGATACCTGAGAAAGAGATGGAGAGATAACACAGAAGAAGAACGTCTTCTTGGTGTATCTTTAACAGGGATCATGGATTGTAAATTACTTACTACTTCTTTCCCAGATTTAAATTACTCTGCAAAGATCCCATTATTGAAAGATACTTTACATCAACTACGTAATGTTGCTATATCCACTAATAAGAAATGGAGTGAGAAGCTTGGGATCAAGCAATCAACTGCTATTACTTGTGTTAAACCATCTGGTACTGTAAGTCAATTAGTAAATAGTGCAAGTGGTATTCATGCAAGACATTCAGAATATTACATTAGAACAGTTAGAGGAGATAACAAAGATCCAATGACTGTATTCTTAAAGGAAATGGGCATTCCGAATGAACCCCAAATAAATGGTAATTTAGAATCTAAAGATGTAACTGTCTTTTCTTTTCCTATTCACTCTGATCGTAGTTCAATATTTAGAAATGATATGAATGCTATACAGCAACTGGAAATATGGAAAACATATGCTGAAGCTTGGTGTGAACATAAGCCTAGTGTAACTATATCAGTACAGGAAAGTGAGTGGGTAGAGGTAGGAGCTTGGTGTTGGAAGAACTTTGATCACTTGTCAGGTGTGTCCTTCCTTCCCTATTCAGATCACACTTATCAGCAAGCTCCTTATCAGGAGATTTCCAAAGAAGAATATGGAAAGTTTAAGAAGCTGATGCCAAAGAAAGCTATTGATTGGACACAGTTGAAAGACTTTGAGGAAGAAGATAACACTACAGGATCACAAGAGTTAGCTTGTACTGGTGGTGTCTGTGAATTGGTGGATATAAATTAGATATGCAAATTGATAATTTATTTCCTGTACCTGTCTTCTCTACTTTTTTAAATGTAGATTTAGAAAAACTTCAAGGAATGGTATATGGAGAAGAAGAAGATAATAAAAAGGGAAGGAATAAAAGTGGCACTGGTTATCAAACTGAGGACAGAGACTATGAAAAATATAAATTCTTATTCGATCAGATATTTCCTCATACTGTAGAATTTTTTAAAGAGTTTGGTTATGAGGGAGAATTATTTTTAGATAACTTCTGGTTTAATATTAACCGTTACAAAGAAGGAAACAAAACACACTCACATCCATACTCCAATATAGCAGGTGTCTTCTATGTAAAAACACCAGAGAATTGTGGTAATATAGTTTTTGAAAATCCGAATTGGCAAATTGAATGGACGTGGGCTGATGACAGAATTAAGGAAAGAAATCCGTACAATCATCAATCATATTTTTTTAACTCTAAAGAAAATTTATTACTAATGTTCCCTAGTTATTTAAGACATTATGTAAACATGAATAAATCACAAGAAGACAGAATTTCAATGTCTTTTAATTTAGGTTGCAGACAGATTAATACTAATAAGGAGACAGATACATGAAGGAAGGAAAGATATGGGGAACTACAACTGACCTGTTGAAAAGCCCTACAGTTGAGGTACATTTTATAGAAGTCAAACCACGTACATTCTGCTCCTTACATAAACATCAGACTAAGTTTAATGCCTTCTATCTTATCTCTGGCAAATTAAAAATAGAAAGATGGAAGAATGACTATGATCTAGTGGACAGTACTCTCTTATATCCCGGTGATTTTACCGTAGTTCCACCGGGAGAATATCATAAGTTTAGTAGCTTGGATGATTGTAGTACTGGCTTGGAAATATACTGGAGTGAGCTTGACCATAATGATATAATAAGAAAAGGTTCAGGAGGAATGGAATAAAGTTCTTGACACAAAACTATTTGTGTGAAACAATATGCTTGGAATGCCATAATGGGTTCCAAAACAAAGGAGAAATAGTATGAGAACAGCTGATTGGTATACTGCAATGTGGCCTAGATTTGCTATTGGTTATGACAGACTTCTGGATCATCTTGTAGACTTCCCATCCCCTGCCAGTGGAGGTGATGGTGGTGGTTATCCTCCATATGATATTGTTAAATCTGGTGAAGACATATACTGTATAGAGATGGCTTTGGCAGGTTTTACCAAGGAGGAGATTAAGGTTGAGGTTGAAGAAAATAACTTAACCGTGGAAGGAGATCTAAGTGGAAGACACGATAACTCTGACTATGTTCATAAGGGAATTGCCAGACGAGCATTCCAAAGGAAGTTCATACTTAATGATACGATAGAAGTTGAAGGAGCTGAACTAACCGATGGGGTTCTTCACATTAAGTTAAAACAGAATATCCCTGAAGAGCAGAGGCCAAAGTTAATAACAATTAATTAAGGAGACTCTATGAATACAGTCTATATTGGCTACGATCCAAAGGAGGATATGGCCTATCAAGTATTAAAGTTCTCACTGGAACGTATAGCATCGAAACCAGTGAGAGTAGTGCCTATTAAAAGGGACGTAGTTAAACGTATGGGACTGTATCGTAGAGAGTACACGACGATGGACGGTCAAGACTATGACGCCATAGATGGCCGTCCATTTTCCAGTGAGTTTTCCTTTACCAGATTTCTTGTACCCTTTCTGAATATGTTTGAAGGTAAAGCCCTGTACATGGACTGTGATATGTACATGAGAACAGATGTAACAGAACTGTTTGAATTATGTGACATGAATTATTATCCTTTATGGTGTACACATCATCAGTACGAACCAAAGATGGGAAGTAAGATGGATAATAAAGTACAGGAGCCATACCGTAGAAAGAACTGGTCTAGTCTTATGATGTTTAATTGTTCTCATGATGCACATAAACGTCTAACTTTAAATGATGTGAACACCAGATCAGGCAGATGGTTGCATGGTTTTGAGTGGTTGCCAGATAAAGAAGCAGATATAGGAAAGATACCAGAGGATTGGAATTGGCTGGATGGACACTCAGCCATTGAACTTGAAGCCAAGAATGTACACTTCACCACAGGTGGTCCTTGGTTTGAGCACTGGGAATGCAGAGGGAAAACAGATGCAAAGTATGCAGTAGAGTGGACCAATGATGCACGATGGTTACAGGCTAATGGTATGGTAGATGGAGAAGTAGATTATCTAATACGATGAAACAAATTTATTTTTATACTGGATTTCCACGAGCAGGTAATACTTTACTAGCTTGTATATTAAATCAGAATCCCTCTATTAATACAACAGGACATTCGATCTTACCAGAAATATTATTTAGGATAGAGACTCTTAAACAACATCATCTCTTTCAAGTATTTCCAGACAAATCCTCTCTTGAAAATGTGTCTAAAAATATATTCCAATCTTATTATAAAGATTGGGATAATATTGTTATTGAGAGGGGTGACTGGATTACTCCCTATAATTTTAATTTATTAAGAAAATATTTATCATCAGAGATAAAGATAGTTGTACTGGTTAGAAATATATTAGATATTATAAAATCTTATCTTAAACTTTGCATAGATAATCCTAATTTTTATGTAAACAGACAATACAATCAGCTTGATCCTACTACTATACATCAAACTGAGACAGAGGAAAAATGTGACATCATAATGAGAAAATCAGAATATATAGATGTTATGCTATATTCTATTAAATGGATGTTGGAAAACAGCAATCGAAAATATTTACATTTCGTTCACTATGATGACTTGGTAGAAAATCCAAAGAAGATAATTGATGGTATATATAATTTTTTCCAGATCAAGTCTTATCAACATCAGTACACAAATCTGGAACAACTAACTGCTAATCACTCACAATATAACGATGATATTCTAGGAGCAAAGATGCATACGATACGTACTAATAAGATAGTACCTCTTAAACACGATATAACTTTACCATCAAAAATTATTGCACAATATTCAGATATGAACTTTAGAGAAGAGGTATACCAATAATGACAAAACTAAATGTAGTAACGGCATTCAATGAGAACTCTCTCAAAGATCATGCCTATCAAATGTTTCAACGGGTTGAAAAATACTGGCATCCAGATATACATCTATCTGCTTATCATTTTGATTGTGATCCTACTGCCTATGATATTCCAGAGATAATTACCTGTAAAAATCTTGATGATGTTGAGGAGTTTAAAGATTATCAGTCCGATATGGCTGTTCATAACGGAACTGAGAATGGAACACTGGATTATAACTGGAGGATAGATGCTCTTCTAACTGCTCCAAAGGTATTTGCCTTGACAGAAGAAGCCTTTTCTATGGCTGAGAAGAGAATAGAAGGTGGTTGGCTCTTATGGTTAAACACAAATATAATTCCTGTGGCTAATCTAACATCTGACTTTGTTCACCAGTTCTTTCCAGAAGGAGCAGATATCGTCCATTTAAGTGGAGATTCCATAGGTGATAACTCAGAGCAGTATAGTAACCCATCTTTCATGGCGTTCAATCTTGATCATCAATCTCCACTGGATATCCTTGGTGATCTACGAGGTGCATTTGAAAGTGGTGAGATATTATCCTATAGGGAATGGCATGAGTCTTTCATAATGGAAAGGCTAATGAATATCTATAGAGCACATGGTATGAGAGTACATTCTCTTACACCATCCAGTACCAAGAAGGGTATTAAACATACTCCTTTATCAGAGCACATCATAAATCTGGAAGAGACAAACAGAGCATTAAGAGATAGTGATGGTGTACGAATATTCCCCATATCGGAAGAAGCATTGCCTCCAGATATCAGACCTAATAGAACCAAGATGATGGCCGATATCATACGATTCCACAAACCAAAGTCAATTGTTGAGACAGGTACATGGAATGGTGGACGAGCTATAGAGATGGCTCTTGCAGCTTTTGAGAATACAGACAACCTAGATTATACAGGTTATGATTTGTTTGAAGATGCAACAGAAAAAACAGATGAAGAAGAATTTAACATGAAGCCACATGTTAATATCAAAGCTGTTGAGAAAAGACTGACTGAGTTTAAAGACAAGATGAAGAAGGATCAGAACAAGACCTTCAACTTTAAACTTGTCAAGGGAAATACCAGAGATGTTCTGGAAGAAGAGAGTCCTGACTTTGCTTTGCTTGGTGGTGGTAACAGTATTATCACTACACAGAGTGATTATAATAAACTATCTGGCTCTCGTGTTAAGATGGTTGATAACTTTTTCACTGAAGATTCAGAGAAGAAGCAGCCACTTAAAAAGTTTCATGGAACTAATATACTTATTCAAACATTGGAAGGATTAAAGAGAATTGCTTTACCCTCCTCTGACCCTGTAAAGAATGGTGGTATAACTCATTACTGTATTATATACGATGAACGAATAGTTCCTAACTTACCAGATGAGTTGTTGAATGTGCCCATTATCGTACACCCAAGAGATTGTGTAGACAAGGAATATATACAAGCTAACATTAAAGAGAACATGTCTATCATAGATAAGGATAAATTCTTTGGTAAGTGCAGACCTAATGATGGTGAAATTATTGTTATTTCTGGTGGTCACTCTACTGATTATGACAAGGTGAAGGAACTAATAAAAGAGAAACCAGAAGCCAAGGTTATTTGTGTGAAGCATTCTTATCCAAAGATATTGGAGAATGGTATCAAACCTTGGGCTTGTGTGGTACTAGATCCACGATCAATTGAAGGTGAGAGTACTCATGGTGTTATACGTAAAGATCTATTTAAAACGATTGATCCTACTACCAAGTTCTTTGTAGCTTCCATGACCGATCCCTCCGTAACCAAGTATCTTATTGAAAAGAAAGCCAATATCTATGGCTGGCATGCCTTTACCGAATCACTCAGGAAGGCAAGTGATAGGGAGACAGAGATAAAAGATCAGAAGATCTCTGTCATGGAGGACTTGGGTATACCTGAAGGAGCTACTTTAATTACAGGTGGTACATGTGCAGCCATGAGAATACTTGGCATCATGCACACAATGGGCTTTAGAAAGTTCCATCTATTCGGGTTTGATTCTTCTATGGAGAATGAACCTACACCTGAACAGAAGAAGGAAACAACTGGTGCAGAAGATGAAGAACCAAAACCAAAGTACCTACAGGTGAATGTACGTGGAGAAAACTTCTGGACTACTGGTGAGTTACTTGCTATGGCTCAGGATTGTGAGAGAGTGTTCAATGATGCAACCATGAATCTTATTCTTGAAGTCTATGGAGATCATACATTGGTGAGTGCTCTATGGAAACTACATCTGGATGAACTGAAGATTCCAAACTTTAGAGATGTCTTCGATGACTGAACCTTCTGAAGAATACTATGCCCTGATAGAAGAATATAAACATCTTCATAAAGATCCTTCCATCTTTCCCGGCAGGAGTACCTCCAAGTATATTCATTATATCAAGTCGATCATAAAGGATAACAAGTGCAAGTCTCTTCTTGATTATGGTTGTGGTAAAGGACAACTATATCAAGAAGCACATGAACTTAATGAGGACATAACAAGCAAGCCCATACATAAGTTCTGGAATATCAAAGAGCTTACATGCTTTGATCCCGGTGTTGAAAAGTTCTCGAAAGTTCCAGAGGGAACCTATGACATGGTGATTGCCGTGGATGTAATGGAACACCTTCCCACAAAAGATATAGAATGGATCATAGATAATATAATGGGCTATGCTAACAAGGCAGTCTTCCTGAATATAGCCTGTTATGAGGCATTAAAAACATTTGACAATGGGGTGAATCTTCACGTAACTGTGAAAGATCCTGATTGGTGGATTGATATATTAAATAAAGTATGGCATGATAAACATAAAAAAAGGATAAATGTTTATGCAACTTTTGAAGAAGTTATAAGCAGGTTTGTGTCCAGTGGTGTATTTAAGACACATATTTTATATAGGAATTAAACAATTTAAACGTATTGATTGGGAATATATCTTTACATTACTGGTTGCTAGTTTTGTATTTGGATTTTTTCTATCAGAACTTTATTTTCAATAGGAGGATAACATGGCTTTATTTGGAATTGCAGAAGCTGTAGTAGGAGTAGTAGACAATGTTCTGGACAAGTTCGTAGAGGATAAAGATCTACGTGCCAAGCTTGACCACGAGCTAAAGACACAGGTACAACGAGCTAATCTTGGACAGATAGCAGTCAATCAGGAACAGGCAAGGCATCCCTCTATCTTTGTAGCTGGAGCTAGACCTGCCATCATGTGGATATGTGCCTTTGGCCTTGGATGGCAGTTTGTATTTCAGCCTGTATGTGCATGGGCTATGACTATATGGGCACCTGCCTTGCCTATACCTGTTATACCAACAGAAGGATTACTAACCTTAACACTATCGTTGCTTGGTCTTGGTGGTATGAGATCCTTTGAGAAGTCCAAAGGAATACAAAGAAATAATCTTAAATAATGTTTTTGAAGGGCACTCTTGGCTGTAGCCTTTACCTTGAAGAGGTAAATAGAATAAGAGCTGAAAAAGAGTATCAAGAGAATAAGCAAAGAATTTATGCTTTCCAAAGAGAGGCTAGAAAAAACAGAAAACGAATGACAAAAGCATTAGCACCTATAACAATTAGTTTTAATGGTAGAACTATCTGGATGGGAAAAGAAGCTAGGAGAAAAAAACGAGAACAAAGACTGACTAACTTGGAGTTATTAAATGCTAACAGATAAACAAGAAAGGTTTGCACAAGCTTACGTATTACATCGTAATGCAACAGAAGCAGCCAAAGCTGCTGGCTATTCTGCACGATCTGCATATAATCAGGGCTATAGGATGTTAAAGAATACTGAGATTACAGAAAGAATAGCTGATCTTGAACTTGAACTAGTAACCAATATTGATGTTATAGATGAAATAGAAAATCAATATACCTTTGCCAAAGCAAATGGACACACCAATAGTGCTATTAAAGCATTAGAATTATTGTCGAGAATACGAGGAGCAAAGAGTGATAAAGATGCAGACGTATCAAGAGAAGGATTGGAAGCAGCTATAATAGAAGCTTTTCAAATTATAGGTAAAGAAAGAATTAGTGAACTTATTAGTAAATGTAAATTTAATTAGGAGAAGTGTATGAAAACTATTATTACTTTAATATCTTGTCTATTTATTATTTCTGGTTGTCAGCTATGGTTTGCTAATTTATATACTTCATCCTTGAATTATAATGATGATGAGACAGAAATATATATAAAATATTCTTACAAGTTTTAATTAGATTTACCATTAATTTTATTCCATAACTCAAAAAGAGTTCTGATCTTCTCCTTCATTACTTCTATATCAGAATGCATCTTTGCCAGTACAATAATAAGAGAAATAAGTGCAAGCATAATGGGCCAAGAGGTTCTAACAAAGTCCATCCAATCCATTTATTTCTCCTTATTATTATTTGTAACTCCATACAAATGGACGAGGGTTCTCACCATTTGGCATAGTATCTAAATGAATAAATCTATTTTCATGAGGGCCATGTTGCTTTACACCGATTCCAGTAAAGCCATATTTAATTCCTAGTCTGATTATACTGTATGCTTTTTTTCCATAACATAAAACATCTACAGCTTTACCATAAAGGTGAGGAGAATTTCTTGATCCTCCTATAACTTGGTTATATCCTATGTGTCTATAACCTGATGTGATAATCATTGGTTGATTTAATTCTTTACGTAGTGCTTCTAATTTTTGCATGAACTTTTCGTCCATGTTTATTTCGTTTGTTCCTTTACATCTTAATTCTTGTACGGAAAAAAATTCCCAAGTCACTAGATTTTTCCTCCTGCTTTATATCCAACCATTATCTTACCACCCTTCCTATAATTAGAAGTAGGAAAATCCATACCGGGACCGGGAGAACCCTTTAATTTCTTCTTTTTCTTTTCTTTTAAAATCTTTTCTGCCTCCTTTTTGCCTCTCTTGACTTCTTTAGCATCTGAAATTTTTTCTTTCCTTTTATACCAATCTAGTTTTAGCTCATTAGAAATATCACTCCTATTTGTCATGGATAGTACTCCTCATATAGTCATCTATCTTATCTTCCAACCGATCAAACCTTCCCATGATCTGGTGTAGGTCATCCTTAACGTCCTGCTTGGTTGCATAGGTCAGAGCAACATGCTCCCTATTTTCCAAGTTATCTTCACGTATCTTTGTAATGGATGCACTGGTAGTACGTATCCACCAGAGAAACCCACCTACTGCCATTGTAAGTATGGCATTCCAAATCATAGTCATGTCCTGCATCTTCAACTCCTAGTCTGATATTTTTTTACCTGTTAAATAACTTCCCAACTTTGTAATCTGATCCCAAGGCATTTTAGCACCAGAATATTGTTGTGCAATTATACCTGCTCTTTTACTTGGATAAAAAGGCAAGAAATAATCTGACCTAGCAAGATCCATATAAGGAAAAAGATTAGCATGTAGTTCTAATGCTTCATTTTTTGTAATACCTTTATGAATAGCATCTTCTCTACTTTTCTTTTTTGTATGTCTTAGATTAGCATCCTTTAATAAACTATCATAAGTTTCTGTTATACTTTTTAGATCTTGAAAATTAGTTAATCTATCTTGTAGTGTATCTTTGTAAGCTTTCATAACTTGCTCTGGAGATAATCCTTTGGGATCAGATATTTTTGCTGTAAACTCAGCACTAGCATTATCTATATTTTTAATTACAGGAAGTAATTCTCTTCTCATCCCGGCAGATATATCTAGTCGTTGCCTTCTAATTCCAAATGTACGTAAGAGTGGACCCAATCCTGTATATTCTGTTTTAGGCATTGTATATCCATATTCAGACATAGCCCCTTGTTCTTCTCGTTTTCTTGAATGATACTGGGCTTGTTTTTCTAGTAAACGATAAACACCGGGTTTAAAAGCCTCAGCAACTTCTGTTCCCATCTTATAAACAAACCCTCCGAAATCTTCAGAAGCTTCTTTTTGACCAGCCGGGGTAGTTCCAGTAGCTATTTTCATTAGTGCTTCACTTGCCATAGAAGCACCAAGAAATGGCCCTATAATATTATCATAATTAGCAAGTCCTATTTTCCAATAATCAGGTTCTTGTAAATCTGTTCCAGATGCTAAGTGAGATACAAGCATTCTTGCTGGAGCTTTTAGATAAGAGAAGGGATCTATTGGTCCTAAATTTATAAAGTCTATTCCTACATGTCCATTCCTATCTTCATTAATAGGACTTAAAAATATCTTTGCTGTATCTTGTGACCATGCAGGAGATAATCTATTTATATTATAAACATCTTCTTGCCCTAGTCCCATAATATTCATAGAATAGTTTTGTCCTATATCACCAGCCATAGCTGCTGCTGTTAAACCTGCTGTTCTTTTATAACCTTGCTTTCTTATAGAAGCAGCCGCTTCTTTACTTACTTCTACTCCATTAGCTTTTAATCTTTGTACAGTTTTTCCTGTAACATCATCGAATGCATATCTCATAAGATTCTTGGATACTCGTGTAACTTCGGCGGGCCATGCAGCAAAATCACTTAAAGGAGAACGTCTTAACCATTTAACAGATTTAGGTACAAGAGCATAGTTAGGCATAAGATCTCTTGTTCTAGATGCTGCCATTTTTTCTAAAGTTTCATCACTTAAAGCTACACCGTTTCTTTTTAATCCTAATCCTTTTAAATGATTAAAAGTTTTTTCAAAATGTAAGACTTTAAATATATCGTCTTCTGCTTGATATGTTTCAAAAGTTTTCTTTAATACTTTTCCCGGCTTACTTTGAGCAGCCTTTGACATAAGACCAGCAGGTTCAAAATTAAATGCTTCACTAGCTATTTTCTTAACTGTTTGTGCTTTAACACTACTGTCTATTATACCAAGTTCCTGTAGACGACCTATTCGTTTTCCAAATTCTTCACTACTTAAACCTTTTAATCGATTAAGTACAAGACCAAGTGGATTACCTTGTTTAGTTTTACTAATAGGATTATATCCATTGGCAATCATAAGAATCGTATTACCCATAACATTACGAGCATGGGTGGCAGGAGAAAGAACAGTCTTGGCCGTTTGAGTACCAGCTTTTGCTTTTAAAAATGCTTTCCATACTGGACCAGTAGGAGCCAAAGCTTCTATACCTTCCTTTAAAAATATTGCATAATTTTTATCAACAAAAAGATTTTCTAAAGGATTCTGTCCTTGTCCTGTTTTTACATTACCTTGTCCAATAATTCTGGCAAGTCTTTCATCAGTAATTTCTCGTAAATTAATTAGTCCTTCATCGGGAGCACCTTTAGGAAGTCTCCATCTATCAGTTTGAGATGCTCTTATTCCCTGTCTACCTACTAGAGCTAATTTATTCTGTATAAGATGTTTAGATACATCTTTCATAAAATCTGATTCAGCTTTTGCTATAGATAACTTCTCATATGTTCTGGCAAAATTCTTATAAGGATCTTTAATTTCTCCCATAACTGCTCGTATTTCTGGAGGAATCTTATCTCTTGATAAAAATGGTTTATTTGATTTCTGACTCATTTCAGATAAGTACTTCATTCCACCTCTAAAATCTTTTTCAGATCCAAATTTTTCTAACATATTTTTTAAATACATTTCTGCTTCATCGTCATCAACTCCAAATTTTTTCAAATAAGCTAAAGCTCCTTCCTTATCTGCTTGTGGTACTTTATCCCAACCTGTAAAAGAAGGATCATCAAATATTCTATAAGCTCTATTAATGTACACACCTTTATGAGCATCAATCGTAGCTCTTAAATCTCCAGTAACTAAATAATCACTAACATTTTGAGATAGGTCATCAATTTTAGTTCTCATTTGACCTAATAATTCTGCAGTCTTAGTAAATCCCTGAGTATTAAGTGCTTCTATTGCACCTTCCTCACCCCCTAATGCTAAGTTCATGGAATCTTCTACTGATTTAGGAGTAACTCCTGCCGCCTTTGCTTCTTTCTTAACAGCTTGTACTAAATCCTGTGATATACCATCAGCTTCTGATACAGCTTTATTTCCTGCATACATTCTACGTAAACCCATTTGAAGCATCGTATCGTCCACTCCATAACGAGATGTCATATTTCTTCTGGCCCACTGATGTAATTTACTTAGTGGAGTTTGCTGTACATTAATTTTAGCTTTCTTCATTGTACGAGACTTCTTTGCTAATCGTGCAGCAATAGGAAGACCACCATAATATAATGGTATAGTCGGAAGTGATATCAGGACATTATTACGAAATGATTCAAGCTGTTGCAGTAATTCAGGATCATCAGGATTAACAGCTAGTCCTTCAAACAATTCTGTTGCTTCAGGATGATCTTCAATCAGTTGAGTTAGTATATCTTCTTCTGGTCCTTGAACAATAGTAAATGCTCCAGCTCCAGTTAGCATTTCTCTTGCTAATCCTTTAGCTCTTCTTTTACTCCTCTCTTTTTTTGCCCATCCTTTCATTCCCGGTGTAGCTCTTTTTATTTTAGCAACTTTCTGTATTTTATCTGTCATACCTAAACCTGCTTTAGCATATTTATATCCTTTTGCAATACCTAAATATGGAACCATAAAACTTGCAAGTTCTCCAACTATAGGTTCAACCCAACCATCCCCATGATAAGGATCAAATATTTCTGATACTTTCTTTTTTGTACCTTCTGATAGTCTACTACCAACAGAACTTGATATCTTTTCTATACCATCAGTTATTCCTTTAGGAAGAAGAGCAGAACCAATATCAACTACACCTTCAACAGATTCTCCAATAACTCGACCAGTTAATCGGCCTAATGCAAATCCCGGTCTATCTGCCTGATAATCTGCTGCTTGAAATTCTTTCCATGCAGTTTTATATTCTTCAGGATCAACACCTTTTTTCTGAAGAAAAGGAGTAATATCCTCTGGTGCTAATCCTTCAGGAGAAGCAGCAAGTTCATCCAACTCTTCTCGTATTTTATGAAACTCACGAGTTCTAGCTGTTAGTGTCATTGTTAACTACCCCGGTATAGCCCATGTATTCAGAGCCTTTTGTGCATTAACATCATCTTGCTCAGTTCGTCGTTGAACACTAGTACTTTCTGGTGTACCCCCTGTATTTATTATTTCTTGTATAATCTCAAATAATCTTTCTTCTTCTTCTGCTCCTCCTAGAGCTGTTGGATCATCTTTGGTTTCTATATTATATCTTCTTTTTGCTTCGTCTACTACAGATGCTACGGCAGCTTCATGCTCTGAAATAGTATCCCAATGCCGACCATCATAAAGTAATCTTCCAGCTAAAGCTTCAAGAGGTGTTCTATCAACTGCTCCCCTTTGTCTAGGACTATGTGTAAACCATAGTTTTTCTTGATCAAGTCTATTTGCTTCTATCTGTGCATCCAATGTTAGAATTTCTCTTGCCTCTGTAGCTGATGCTCTAGCTAATTGAAGTTTTTGTAACTCTCTATCAAGTTCAATACTACGAGATTCTATCTCTTCACTTCTTTCTTGAGCTTCTCTGTCTTCTCCACGTTCAAAAGCTCTTTCCTCTGCTTTAGCATACTCTGACATTCCTTCCATCCATGTTGGTAGACCAGCTTGGAAACCTTCTCCTACGGCACCCCAAACACCTTTACGTGGATCAGCAGCCAATGTACCAGCACCACTTGCAGCTAGACCAGCCCAAAATGATTGTTGTTTTTGTTGCTCACGAATTGCATCTCGTTCTGCATCTTTTCGTTCTCGTTCTGCATACCATGCTTCTCGTTCTGCTGCTATCTGCTCTGGAGTCCATGCACCAAGTTTTGTCTCCACTCCTTTACGAATGTTTTCTAGTTCTTCCTGTCGTTTTCTTAATTCCCCTCGATCTAGTGTAAGTGAATCACCTTCTTGTCTCTTAACAATAGACATCAACCCACCTTCACTACCAGTTATAGCTGTACCTACTCTATTATTCAATCGTGGATCTCCTATAGGCATAGATACTTGTGGTACTTGTGGTACAGTAGCTTGTCGTACAGCTGCTCCACGCCGTCTTAGCATTTCAAGAGCAATATTTTCTTGGTCTGCACCGGGGAACTGACTATGCATTGGCATAGGAGCTGAAGCAGCCCCACCAACATCTCCCTTGGTATACTGAGCACCGGGAAGACCACCACCTCGTAGACTAACTAAACCACCTTCTTTATTTTTAAACCCACCGAACATACCATATGTACCAAGACCAGTTTGTATTCCACCAGCCAATGTCTGAGCAAATGATGGAGTAGGAATAGTTTGTGTAGAAAATTGTTGCTGTGTAGCCTGTAATGGGAAACCACGAATCAATGAAGCATACCTTTGCAGAGCAGCTTGTGGGAATGCTCTTTCCTGTTCAAACTCACGTTGAGCTATATCCAAAGCCTGTTGACTTCTTTGCTGTTGAGTTTCACCTATACCAGCCAGACCTGCTATATCTCCTCGTGCTCTTGCTCCTGTTGCATCACCTAATGCACCAAACTGTCTGCCCCCTGCCATTTCTCTTGCACGTTGCTGTTCAGCAGCTTGTTGTGCTTGCTGAAAGGATGCAGACAATCCTCGTGCCTGTATATCACCTAGCCGTTCTGCAAGATCCTGTTCAGCCTGAGCTTCTACAAAGGCTGGACGAGTCCCTCCAAGAAATCCTTGTCCTGCTACAGCTTGTGCTGCTCTTTGCTGCCTTGCTATATCTTCATCTGAACGAGCTTCTCTCTTTGCAATATCTACTACGTTCTGAAGGAACGGGTCCATCCTTCGACCAATATCTTCTGCTCCTATTTCAGCAGTCCCAAGAGCAGTAGCTGCCAAGGCAGGTTGATAATATGTAGCTGCTTGTGCCAGAGGTGTTCCAGCAAGTCCTGTAAATTGTTCTCTACCTGCTGCAAAAGCTGCCTGTTGCTCAGGAGTAAACTGGGCAAGCTGTGGACCGGGGAAAGTTTGGAATCCTTCTGCTTGCTCACGTTGAAATTCAGTCTGTCCTTCGGTTAGAACATCTTTAATAAATGGTTTTAGTTCTGTTGGAAACTCAGATGTTTGGGTAACTGATTGTTGTGCTGGAGGAGGAGGAGGAGAACCTCCACCACCTTTATATTCTTTCAAACCAGTAACTTCATTTATAGTTCCTGATCCACCAAGAGATTTGAGAAGAGATGCTTCAAATGTATTTACATGAGCAAGCTCCGTATCTCCATCCATGCCATATCCTGCAAGTTCATTGTACAATTCCTTGAACAATGTAACCTTTTCAGGTATATCTAAATTTGAAATATATTCTCTTGTATCAATCATTTTTTAATTCCTTTACTAAAACAGTATAGTACTTTTTATATCCTTTATTTTGCAAAGCTCTTGTCCAACCATCTCGTCCAGCAGTTTCTATATGACTTATACCATTTTCCTTACAAAACTTTTCAACAGGTTCACTCCAACTATCCATCCATTTCTTTAATGTATTCTTCTTCGTTCCCCATAAATGTCCTCTCAAATGCTTTTGGTTTGGATAGATATAAATCTCAGTTGTAAATGCTCCGATAATTTCTCTCTCGTTTTCGTCCACTATAATCCAAAGCTGCTGCTTCTGTTCTTTTAACCATTTTTTTATATCTTCTAAACTAATTTCTCCTATTGTACGTCCAATAGCTTTATCTAAAAGAGGACTAACATAAGACCATAAAACATCTATGTATTGAGGCTCTGCTTTATATACAATCATCTAGGCTAAACTTGAAAGCTCCCTTCCTGCATTTAATTGTCTTTGTTGTTTATGTGTACCATGAGCTTTTCTTCTCATTAGTTGATTAAACTTATCCAATGATTTAGCACCAGCAGTACTACTACCATTACCAAGCATAGAGACTACATCAGCAGGTACTACATATTCATCTGAACTAAGTAAAGCCACATCAGGAGTATTTGGAATATCTGCTGGAGTTTGAGGTCTTACATTAAAAGCTACCTGATCTGCCATGCCATCTCCTCTACCTTGAACTCGTCCTTCAAATACTCCACCAGCAGCTAATTTAGTAAGCCCACCTTCCTTGGCTGGCTGGAACCATGTATCTATTCCAGTTCCAGACGGACCTGTATATGCTGTACGAATTTGTTCTTCAGTCAATGGTGAAATAGGCTTTAATGGAGTTTTAGGATCTCCTTTTTCAAATGGTTGTATTGGTTTAGGCTCTTCTAATTCTTGTTGCTCACCACTTCCTTTTAATAATTGTTGAGCTAACACTCCAGCTCCTAATCCAAGACCAGCTTTCTCATACCATTCTCTATCCTTCCACCAATCTTTTAAACCACCAAACCAATTCTTATCAGCAGTATCAACTTTAGGAGTAGCAGCAGCAGCATCAGTCCTAACTGTTTTAGCAGTAGTAGTAGGAGGAGGAGGAGGAGGAGGTGTAACAACTTTAGGATCAGGTCTTACATAGGCTTGACCACTAGGGGAATATGGAGCACCATAAGTACCAGTGCCATGTTGAGCTATGTAAGAAGGTTTAGCTAAACTAACGGGTCTTACAGAACTAGGAGATAAAACAGCTTGTGGATTTAAATCTGCTGCTGCTCTACTAAAAGCACTACTTCTAATTACTGGAGAGGATGCTCCCGGTATTACTACTGGAGAGTTGGGAACTGTTCCACCTAGTCCATAAGTTGGTTCTACTGATAATGCTCCCCCTGTTCCACCTCCACTAGTACTACTTGCTCCTGTTCCTCCTCCAAACAATGCTCCACCTACTCCACCCATAGCAGCACCAACTAATATATCTCGTAATGGACTTTCACTTTTTCCAAAGAGGCCACTTATACCTCCCATAGCTCCACCAGTTACCATGCCTTGTCCAATTGCTCCTAAACCACTCCAGAGTCCCGGTAAGGCACCAGCACTTCCAATACCACCTATCCCGGCAAGACCAGATGCACCAGCACCAGCAAGACCCATTCCACCCAGACCAAGAGCACCTCCCATAAGAGCACCCTTTTTCCAATCATGTCCTGTAGCAGCAGCTCCTATACCTCCAATGGCAGCACCAGCTAAAGGTAAAGCCCATAACCATGCCTCTGGTAAACCAGTTTCAGGATTATAAGTCATCTTACCTAGTGAATCTAATCCATGTACTTCTTTAGGATTAACATGCATTAGCATGGTATCTCCATACCTACCCTTAGAAGCTATCTCTTTTACCTCATCAGTTACGTCTGGCTGTCCTCCACCTTTCTTTCTAATAGGTTTTTTCTCAAGCATCTTTAATGCACGATATCTATCTAGAGCATCTGGCATAACAGGTTCTCTTCCAATTCTTTCTTGAAGAAGTTCTAGTTGATTAATGTCAGCCATTCTTCATTCTCCGTGGATTTGCATAATTAGATTGAGGTAATGTATTATTAGCAATAAATGTATTCTGTTGATTTGGATGATAATACATTGGATTATCAAGATTTGTCATAGGCTTAACAAGAGTCTGAACCGTGGCTGATTTTAAATAAATAGGTGTACCAAATATTCCCTGATTCATATTGGAAATAAGATTACCATTCATTACATAATTTTTATATTCATTCTTAGTCATTAGTTTAGATCCTGCCATGCTTGTGTTGCTGCTGTACTTACATACCCTTTAAACTTACCACTACTTACTGAATAAGCTATATCTCCCTTATCGGGATCTTTAATATTAGTTACTGTAACTACAGCATAAATATTTGAAGTAGGCTTTGCCTCCTGTACTAGATCTCGTGTATCCAGTTCATTAACCAAAGCAGCACTCCATTGCCTGATACGACCATAAACATAGTCTGCTCCCTTCTTAATATCATCAGGGAATATTAATGGAAAATCAGGATAACGTGCCATTACCTCATTCCATCCTGTTGCATCGACATACGAATGGTTCCCCATTGCCATTTCGTACCAGCCGAATCACATGATACTCTTACTCTCCCTTGCCTTCCTCGTGCTCGTAAATCAACTTTTTGTGTACTCTTCGTAATTGAAAATGGTCCTTTCTCCACCAGTTCTGCATCTGGTTGATCAGGAAAATCTTTAGTTTGTACAGAGAATTGAATCGTTCCATCATTCATGGTCAAGTCAGGTACGATACGATCAATGAACATTAACTCATTACCATCCTGTATATCAAAATCTGCTGACTCCAAGAAAGAAGTTATAGCTTCTCCATTGGCAGTAAAGACACCTTCTGGTTCATTGTCATATAAATTATTACCAGCCACACTTACTCCCGTTGTAACTGTATTTCCAAAAATATCCTTATCTATAAAGGTAGTAAAGATACCACTACCATAGGTCCAGTAGTTTTCATCTGGACTCCATATTACATATGAGTCACATTCATTACCATCGGTAGATGGATATAACCATATTACTTCTTTGAACTCTGAATTAATTCCTGCAAATATTTTATCCTTGGCTGTAAGATTTAGTCTATCAAATATAAAACGTCTTACTGTGCAATCCAGAGTACGTACCTGTCCATCAAATACATAGAAGTTATCAAAGCCCATCCATACTGTACGGCCATCATAATCTACAGCAGCATGTGGTGCTATCAATCCACAGTTAGATCCCATCTGTGTAAACTTAAATGTAAAGGGTGGACCAACAAATGTCTGTAACCATAGTGCATTGTCTGTCCAAATATTAACAGCATTTCTGGAACGTACTCCACCAATAATTCCTGTACCATCTGCAAGTTCTACTTCACCAGAGGTGGAACTAACAGAAGGAACCCAATTTGTATAGTCTCCTTGATTAGCCCATCGTACAGTTAATGGACTGTAAGTACCAGTTGGTGAAGCAGTTGTATTAAATGTATTAGCACCAAGAGCTATCAGATGTCTATCATTGGGAGATACCAATATAGAATTAACCGTAGTCGGTGTTGAATTAGTTGCTCCTGAAACTTTGACTACTCGTGTTGGAGAAGTAGATGCATCCGTATCAAAGAAATATATTGTTCCTTTCCTACGATTAGCTACTACATCTTCACCCCAATTATCTAAACTCCATTGTGTAATCTCACTGGAGAATGCCGTTGCTCCAGCAGAAGTAGCATCACTCCATTCTCTACCTGTCGTACTCTGTGGGAAGATACGTGCAGTCATATTTAAATTAGATGTAACATCTCCAGATGCACTTGCATTAGCCAAGGCCGTAATAATAATTTGTGTACTGGCAACTGACGTTACCGTAAATAATGGACCACCTACACTTACACCACCCACACTAGGTTTAGTTAGTATTAAGTTACCACCCACTGTAGCTGGTGTTACACTACTATTGGATGGTTTAAAGAATACAAAATCATTGGCAGCAGCATTATGAGCAGCAGCACATGAGACAGTTACAAGAGGACTACCTGCATTGGTTGTAACCTTACTTATCCCTACTGATGTAGGCTCTGTAGCATTATAGTCAGCAGCCCCATAACCAAGACCGGGAGTAGCATTCGATACTCCTGTGAAGATTGGATAGTGTGCTGTTGCCTGACTTGCACTGGATTGAGCAGCACTGGCTGTTGCTGATACAGTTATGGCAAAAGCATTAGCACTTATAACACTTACCTGAAATACACTCGTACCAAATATTATATTCCCACCTATGGTTACACCACCACTTGGTCCTGATACACTGGTAAAGAATACATAATCACCTGTATTTCTACCATGACCGGGAGCTGTCACTGTTACTGTGGTGGCTGATAAAGCTACGGTAAATGCATTCGTAATAGTTACAGATGTAGATACAGGAGTTATATCAGTTATTGTATCGCCATTGTATTCATATAGTTTTTGAGGCGTACCAAACATTGCCCGTTTAAACTGATCATTATCTCTCCATGCAATCAAGTCACGAGCAGCACCATCAAATGTGGCTGATACTTTAGTCTCATAACCACGTAAGTTCTCTGGTTTACCTGCCCTGAATCTTACACGATCAGTGTCATACCAAGCACCCTCTTCAGCATACTGAGTAGTCTCCCGACGAATACCGGGAGTAAAATTTAGCTTGACAAGTTTGGAATTAGATGAGGACATATTTACCTATCAAAATCTAGTAGCACTACTGCATCAATAGTTGTGGCACTTCTTGCACTGTAAACCATTATATCTACATCACTTGCTCCTGTACTCAGAGTAGGAACTGTGGCTGATACAAATTGCCATGCCGTATTATAACTTAATGTACGACTACCTGTACCATCCTGTATGAAATATATATTTCCTCCCTGTCCTACAGTACAATTTGCAGGAGCTTTTAAAGTTCTATTCCCTGCCAATGTAACTAGGAAGTTATTTCCCAAGGCAAAGTTCACACTAATACAAGCTGCATCTGTTACCGTGACAATTGGATTATAAGCTCTGGCTGATGTTGAAATAACAAAGCTACCAGACTTCATTGTTTTAGCACCAAGAAGAGTTATATCAGTGGTGACTGATACTTTAAGATATCGTATATCAGCAAGAGATGTATCGGGAACATTAGTTGCACATACACCAATATCTGCACTGGCTGCTGTGCCTAGACTGAGTGCCTTTGTATTTGTTGCATGAACAGATGTTCCATCACAGATAACTAAACCTACAGCTCCAAACGGAATATCATAACCTTGCCCACTGGCAGTCTTCATCTTAACAATATCTGAGGCCGTAGTATTGGCAGATACTTTATTATTAATAACGTAGCTTTTAGAATTAGCAGGAATCACCAAAGAGATAGTATTATTCGTACCACCTACTGAACCTTTCAATTCTAGGAAAGCTGACCTTGTTTGATCTGCTGCTCCTTCATTCTGTGTTAATGTAACTGTTGCAGCCGATCCAATAGATACTGTTGTGTACGAAGCTATAGCATCATCTAACAACTCAATAACTTGATTATTTAGAATAGTTCCCCATGTATTAGGGTTCTCACCATCGGCTTGCTTAGTAAGTCTTATTCTACTAGTATATGTTGATGCCATCTTTAACTCCTACTTAAAATATGGATTCTTGTCATAAGGAACACTCATATCTCCTCCGACAAGACCACATGTTATTTTATCTGGAAAGGAAACCATAAGAAACCATCTTCCAGTATTTTGATTTAAAAATAATTCTGTAAGATTTTGATTATGATCCAAACCCCACCAAACTTTGACTGCTTGTAATCTTACTTTTAAATCTTGATGTACAAATTCAGTACTCGAACAAGTCATATTTCTTTTAAATTCACGAGAAAAAATAGTTATTTCATTCTCATTATTTTCTTGAGCATTCGTATTAGCACTAGCTAGAACTATAAATATAATTGGTACTAGCATAATTAAAAGTACAGTAATTACAAAAGTTTTCATGATCCTCTTTCATATTGTTTTACATCAGTATAATCAGGCCACGTATAATGTTCTCCACTTTCATTATATATTTTCCCATATACTGTTTTAAAATCATCAAGATTATTACAGTTATCTATGGCAGTACAAATAGTATTACAATGAGAACGAACAGAAGCAACATATGTAACTACTGTATCAGGGATTGTTTTACTATTATCATATACATATCTTTGTACTAACCAGTTAAAAAGTTCTATTCTTCCATATGCTTTTTGTTTACACTTTTCTTTATGATAAGGTTTTAATATAGACAAATGTTTTTCCGTTATGGAAAACTCTTCATTAACTGTTTCTTTATCTGTATCATAAGAATAAGAAGAAGTACCTACATTATAAAAAGCAGCATCAGGACGATCCTTCTTATTTATATCATAGATATTAATTCGTTTCTTTTCCTCTGTAGTATAAAGAGTAAACATATTAGATGGGTATCTTACCTCATCCAACATTATACATTTTGGACTACTATAAGTTTCTTGTACTTTACCATCTTTAACTAAAGCCCACATATTAAACTCCTTTAATCTTTCCCTAATTCTGAAAAATCTTTTCCAATAAATTCTTTAAACATATCTCCTTTGATATACATAACAAGATCTCCACCTATTCTTTTAACACAATGTAGTTCAACAAGAAGATTCCCATCTAAAAAATTCTGGAATAAGTAAGAAGATATAATAGCATACGAATCATGAAAAGGAGATTGAAGAACTCTTACATTTACTATATCAGAATCTTCCTGATTGACTCGTTTTAAAAATATATCTATTTCTTCTTCATTTAATTCCTTATAAATAGCATTATACTCATGTTGATAAAAGCCTATTAATGAATCACGTTGCTCACCATTTTCACCACATGGAGTATTACGAAGACCTCGTTCATGTTCTTGCACAGAGACATCATTAGCCATTACGTCTACTGAGAACAGTCCTAAAAATAAACCTAAAACTAATTTCTTTATCATGTTCTAAAACTACTCCAACCTGTTATAATATATTTCTCTTCTTCAGAAGCTACTATACCTCTATGTGAATGAGTCCAAGCTGCTGGCCAAATATATAGATCTCCTGCTCTAGCCTTGGTAGTAAACTCTTGTTGAGGCCATTCCGTTCCTCCACCTTTCTTTATCGTATTAAGATATATCATCCAAGCTAATATACGATTATTTGTTGGTCCTTCTTCACAATGTTCTACTTTATAATATTTATTTGGTTTATACTTTTGTATGTTAGCCAGAGTATTTGTTGCCCACGAAGCAATATTTCCATAACCTAAAAAAGTATGTTCTACTTTATACTCTTCGATACTTTCAAATAAATACTTTACCCAAAATTGATTAGTAATATTAACTGCTATACTTTCATAATAAGGATCATGATCTTGAATAGTAATTTCAGTAGGTGGTCCTTCATGCTTTTCCTCTAATTCAAAATCATTAATAACTTGTTTACATTCTTTTTTTGATAGTGCTTCTTTTTTACAAAAAATATATTTATCTTTATAAATCATTCAGTTTATTTAAGATACCTTTTCCAAGATATAGAATCTTCATCCCAAAGATAAAAATGATCAACTTGTGTAGTATCTATATTAGGACATGGAGTTGGAGCTTCCCACTCTGCCTCTTCATTCAGTACCCAACTTGGAAAAGGTTGTGGTCCATAAAAAGCATCAATTTCAGGATCATACGTCTGTCCAACACCAGCATAATCTTTTCTTATAGATTCAGTATAACTAGTTTGAAGCCAGATTCCTCCATTATAGAAATTCTCACACCATTCAATACCATCTTCTTTATGTTTGTCATCAACAACAATTACACGTAATACAATATTATTTTTATCTAGTTCTGCAAAGTATGTCATATTTAATTCCTTATTGAAATTGGTATCTAATTATGACAATACCAGATCCACCATTACCTCCCTGACCACTACTATTAGGACCACCTCCACCACCACCACCTGTATTGGCAGTACCATTTGGAGCTTTAGAACCAGAGGAACTACTACCATCAGCACCACCACCAGTACCACCTGATCCTTGATTTCCATTATTATTAAAACTAGCACCTCCTCCACCACCAGCATAGGTGACAGAAGATCCAGTTATACTTGAGGCTGAACCGTTACCTCCATTTCCTGATACAGTTGAAGATTGACCATTTTGACCAGCTTGACCAGCACCTCCACCACCACCAGCATTATTATAGGGAGATACTTTATTTCCTCCGTCATTTCCATAAGCACCTCCTTCTGCACCAGATGTTGTACCTGAATCAAATGTACCAGCACCACCACCAGAACCATTATTACTGTAACTTGGAGGATTATTATATGATCCACCACCACCACCTCCATTGGAAGTTATGGTTGAAAATGTAGAGTCACCACCGGGAAAACCAGTTTCAGTTGCATAATTATCTGAACCAGCACCACCACCACCAACGGTAATTGAATAAGCTTGTTCAGCTACGGTAAAACCTGTGGCTGTTCTAAAGGCACCAGCACCACCACCACCAGCCAGATTATTACCACCACCACCACCTCCACCAACAACTAAGTACTGAACTTGATCTCCTGCTCCACCTTCTTTACCAAGTTCGGTGATTGTGAATGTACCACTGGAAGTAAACTTATGAACTTTATAATCACCATCAGTAGTTATTGTACCACCAGTGGCCGTCATAAATGCAGCACCACCAGCACCAGCAGCCATTAAATGATTTTGAAAAATACCCATTTATTCTATCCATATTCCTGTGTTAAGATTGCTTGTATAACTCCACCTTTACCATCAGAAGAAGCAGAAACAATAATATAATCTAGTCTATCATTAGAACCATTAGATGTTGACATTGTAGGATCTTCTGCACCTATAAATTTCCAATCGGCATTATAGGCCATTGTACCACTACCACCCGATTGTACCAAGAATATACTTCCTGTTTGACCAGTTCGACATCCTGTTGGTTTAGCAAGTGTATGTGCTGCTGTTACAGTTGTGGCAAAATTCTGTGCTGTACCAAATGCAAGAGATACAGAAGTCACACCATTAATAGCTGTAGCACAGACAACTGCTGCTGCACTCTTGGTAAGTTGTAATTGTCCTTCCAGACTACAATCACCAGCTACTCTAACTGTACTGAGAAAACTACCAACACCTCCAACACTAAGAGCACCAGCTATACTGGCAGCACCTCCTATGGTTGTAGTACCACCAACAGCCAGATTACCCACTAAGACACTGTTACCTGATACACAAACATCATCATCAAATTCTGCCTTACCAACTATTGTAGCTGTTCCACCTACACCTAAGTTTCCAGTGAGTGTCGTATTACCAGCTATTGTTACGGTACTGGCAAAGTGAGCAGCTCCACCTACAGATAAAGTACTGGCAAGACTTACTGCACCAGTAATTGTAGTTGTACCACCAACAGATAGATTACCTACCAGAATAGAGTTACCACTTATACATACATCACCATCAAATTCTGCTTTACCTACAATAGTGGCAGTACCACCAACTCCCAAATTACCAGTAATAGTTGTATTACCTGCTACTGTTACATTACTTGCAAACGTAGCTACACCACCTACACCTAATGTACCTGTAAGAGTTGTATTACCAGCTATGGTAACTGTACTTGCAAAATGAGCAGCACCACCAACAGATAGTGTACTGGCTAAACTTACGGCTCCTGCTATGGTGGTCGTTCCACCTACAGTAAGATTACCTACTAATATAGTATTGCCTGATACACAGACATCATCATCAAATTCTGCTTTAGCTGCTACGGTTAATGTACTTAGTAGATTAGTAGCTCCACCTACACTTAAAGCACCAGCAATACTAGCTGCTCCTCCTATAGTTGCAGTACCACCTACAGCCAGATTACCAACAAGAACTGTATTACCAGAGACACATACAGCATCGTCAAACTCTGCCTTCCCTACTACGGTTAATGTACTTAATAAGTTTGTAGCACCACCTACACTTAATGCTCCTGCTATACTTGCAGCACCACCTATTGTTGCAGTGCCACCAACGGCTAAGTTACCAACAAGTATACTATTACCAGAGACACATACGTCATCATCAAATTCTGCTTTACCTACAACTGTAAGTGTACCACCAACTCCAAGGTTTGCTGTTAATGTTGTATTACCAACTATTGTTGCTGTTCCACCTACAAATAGATTTCCACCTATAGTAGCATTATTAACAGATATATTACCTTCAATAGCAGCAGGAACATTTGTAAGATTAGAACCATCACCGTAGAATGCAGAGGCACAAACCTTTGCATTTGCAGCCTGTACGTTTGTACCTGCAATAGTTACTGTACTGGCAAAATTAGCTGCACCTCCTACACTTAATGTACTGGCAAGACTTACTGCACCTGTAATAGTAGTAGTACCACCTACAGCTAAGTTGCCTACTAAGACACTATTACCCGATACACATACGTCATCGTCAAACTCTACCTTGGCAGCAAAGGTTGCAATACCTGTTTGGGCCAGTGTTCCACCAAGAGATACATTCCCTGCTACATCAAGAGTACTGGCTAATGTTGCTGCTCCTGATACACGAACCGTACCAAGAAAACCAGCAGCTCCAGATACAGTGGCTGTACTTAGGAAATTAACAGCACCTGCTACACTTAGAGTACCACCTATACTAACATCACCAGCAACACGTAAAGTTGAAACAGAAACATTTCCTGTTTGTGGAACATTAGTCAGATTCGTGCCATCTCCATAGAAAGCACTGGCACATACTCGTGCATTTGCAGCTTGGATACCTGTACCAACTATGGTAACAGTTCCTCCTACATTAAGACTACCTCCAATGGATGTATTTCCTACAACGGATAAGGCTCCTCCTACACCAAGAGAATCTCCCATTGTAACAGCTCCAGCTATGGTAGCTGTATTAGCCACATGCAGTGTACTGGCAAGAGATACTGCACCAGCTACATTCAATGTACTTGCTAATGATGTTGCACCTGCCACAGTTACAGTACCAAGAAGATTAGTAGCTCCACCTACCGAAAGAGCACCTGCAACACTGACGGCTCCTCCTATGGTAGTTGTTCCACCTATGTTGACATTGCCAGATACGGATACATTTGTTTTAAATGTACCAGCACCTGAAACTGTTACGGTGCTTGCAAAGGTAGCTGCACCTGTTCCTTTAAATGTACCACTTACCGATACATTACCAGCCACATCCAATGTACTTCCTAGACTTACTGCACCTGTAATGGTAGTTGTTCCACCTATGGCTACATTACCGACAAGTACGGTATTACCACTTACACATACATCATCGTCAAACTCTACTTTACTTACAAACTGAGAAGTTCCACTAACATAGACGTTCCCCACTACGGATATATTACCTACACAGACATTCCCACCTACACTGGAATTAACTCCTGTTAAGTTAGAACCATCTCCGTAGAAGGCACTTGCACATACTTTAGCATTGGCTGCTTGTACATTGGCACCACCTATTGTTACTGTACCTCCGATACTTACATCACCAGCAGCAACTACAGAACCATCTACATCTAATTTACCAGTTATCTGAATAGCATTTGTAGCAACCTTCATTGCTATATTAGTTGCATCTCCAGTTTGAAGATAAGTAAGAGTAGATGTAGCACCTGAATTAGCACTTACATTTAATTTTAAGATCTGCTTGTATGTATCAGCTATTTGTCGTCCAGTTAATGTACTCATATTGCTTGCCACCCTCTATCTTCTGCATCCCAATTATTAGTAGCTGCTTGCCAATCAATTCCTCTACCACCAGTATCAGGACGTGGGTTACGTATTGCTGGATTTTCTCTTACATCAGGCACTTTATTCTGTGGATGATTTTTAAGATCATACTGACCATCAAAATCCTGTGGGCATACCAGCATCCCATAACTATTTAATTTCATTATTCTATGTGCATAAACAAATCCACATGTATCACACATAGCTAGAGCATTTTTATTACTTGCCATTAGATATAACCTAGTTTCGGTCTAATAAATAGATTTGCTCTTTCTCTATCTTCACTCATTGCTGTCAGTAGTAATTGTTCATAATTAGATTTTAACATCCCAATTCTATCAGGAGTAGTACCGGGAGTTTTCATGGAAAGATAATAAGATAAACCACATGTTAAAGGTGGTAAGAATCTCTTTGGCATATCTGCATTCTGTTCAGCAGATCTATCCACATCCTCTAATTCCCGTACTCCTTCAATATTTAAAATATCTGTAGTATTCTCAGGAATAGGCCATAGAAGTATAGTTGGATTATCTCTATTTCTTTTTATGGAAAACTGAGTTGGTCTTCCCGTTTGCTTCTTATTTGGAATAACTTGATATTCTTCAAAGCTAATTCGTTGTAATTGTAGATCTGTATTATCTCTACGTAATACTACTTCCAAGGCATCCAAGGTATCCCCTGATAATGCATAGGAAGTAACACTAGTGGAAACTGTAACTAATGTAGTATAGGTAGTCCAAAGAAGAATGCCTCTATTCTGCCAATCTTTTAACATAAGATTAATAGAACGACGAGCAGAAGCAGGAGTATGACCGAGAGTTTGTTCTCCTCCGATCATCTCCGTAGCTTCTTGGATCACCTCATCTATATCTAAGTTAAAGTTAAATGTTCCTGACGTAGCCATTTTAAACTATTTCTTTTTACCATGATCATGGTGATGTTCACCCATAAAAAATCCTACGACACCTGCCACACCACATGCAACCATAGCTACAGTCTGCCATGTACCAACTGGTGACAGAAGACCGATCATGGCAAGAATACCTGCCATTGCTGCATACGATGAAGGTTCTCGAAATCTACATATAATATGATTCATTTTACTCTCCTTCTAGGTTTAGTTTTTAACTGTTTACCACTATTTCTCTTAATAGTAGTTCCATGCTTTTTTGCAAAGTTCTTAGCAACTTTTGGATAGTTTGCATATAAAAAAGAACGTTGATCTTTTGATTTAAAAGGCATTTTATTTATATCCTTTACCTCTTCCTTTAATTGCAGCACCCCAAGGATTCTTTTTAACAGGGGGTTTATTAACTCCTATATTCGTTATTTGTTTAGTACCTTTTAATGTACCCCCTCCTCCATACTTCTTAACTTTTCCACCAGTACTTCTTTTAATTATACCACCTGTTTTTGAAGCACCAAAACCTCCCGGTCCAAATTTAGGTTTAGAAGTAGCAGAGGCAGTCTTTTTAGACTGTTTTAATTCTTCTGCTGTCATTCCTTGATAAACTGATTTCCTGCCTTTTACCTTTGGAACTTTAATTTTCTGACCGGGGGTTATCAAATGTATATTAGTTATACTTGGATTAGCTTTCTTAATAGCAGCTATAGTTGTATTATTATCTTTGGCTATTTGAGAAAGAGTATCTCCAGATTTTACCGTAACACTTTTTGTACCTCCCTTGGAAGGATCTAGTAAAGAAGCAGCTCCAACTGTACCAGCTATAACTCCTGCTGCTCTAAGACCTGATGGTCTTTTCATTTTAGAAGTCCCTGCTGTAGCTTTTCTCAGTTGAGCAGCTCTGGTAACACCTCCTGTTGGAGCAGCAGTACCTGTAGCTTTTCTCAGTTGAGCAGCTCTGGTAACACCTCCTGTTGGAGCAGCAGTACCAGTAGCCCTTCTTAATCTTGCTTGAGCTGTAGACGTTCCTGTCTTAGTTCCCGATTTAGGAGCAGCAGTACCTGTAGCTTTTCTCACTTGAGCAGCTCTGGTAACACCTGCTGTTGGAGCAGCGGCTTTCTTTGGAGTAGTAGTACCTGTGGCTTTCTTTCCCTTAGCTGTCCACGTATACTTTTTACCAGCAGGTTTCTTTCCTGATTCTTGAAAAGGCTTATGCTCTCTTTTTAGATACGTACCTTTATTTTTTTCTACCTTTGCTTTAAGTTCACGTTGAGCTTTTCTTCGTGCAGCTCCCGGTAAATCAAGTTTAGGAGCACCTTTACCTTTACCTGCCACTTTTGTTACAGCTTCATCTATATCTCGTGATACATTTTTAGCATATCTTGCTTTTCCTGCTTTAATTAATTTTCTAGCTATATCAGGAGCCCTTTTAATAACAGCTCGTGTTCCTGTCATAATAATCGGTATTGCTAATGCTGGTAATGCCATAATCTTTCTCCTTAATTACATTTGTAACGAGCAGCACCCCAGCCTCTGGGTTTCTTTATAAGGCCACCTCGTTTTCGGTTTACAATCTTACGTCCCTTTTTAAAAGAGTCTACTAACTTCGTTCTTGGTCTTACTACTTTCTCTGTAGTTGCATCTTCCCAATCTAAAGATTTAGGACTTCCTGCTTTTTTCCATGCTGTAACATTGGCTGTTCCATCTTTTTTTACAAAGCCAGCATTAATAGCATTCATTTTTTCTGAAAATTCATTTTGTACTTTAATTATTCTATTTTCAGACAAAGTTTTATCTCTAGTCTGTTGTGCTTTCAATACTTTCTGATGAAATTGATTTAATGCTTTTTCTTTTGCTTGTCTTTCTGGAAGATAAGCTTTCCATCTAGCTAATAGTTCAGGATTATTTATATTTATTTCTCCTGCTTCAAAAGCTTTATCTAGTGCTGTCGGAGGAAATACAGGAGGTTTTGCTTCTACCAATGATGGAACATCTTTAAGAGGTTGTACAGGTCTATTTGGTATAGTTCTTTGTGGTCTAGTATATGTTTCAAACTCCATTAGATCAGGAGCTTTAACTCCAATTTCTCTTTTTAATTCCATCTGAGCTTGTTTATATTGTTGATATTCAGGACGACTACGGATCTCTTCCCATATTGCTCTTCGTTCTTGAGGACTTACATCTGGAACTCTATATGCTGATGGAAGATCTGACATAACATTAGCACTTTCCAATTTCTGTCTGGCAATTCCTGTATCTACTGGACTAAATTCTCTGTGTAGTGCAGGTAATGTTTGAAATTGAGAACCTCTAATTTTTGCATTAGCTTCTGAACGAAATGTATTTCCAATCCTTCTAATTTCAGCAGCTCTATTTCTTAGATCAGCAGTAATTTCTGGAGTAGGTTCTATTTTCATAGACAATTCTAATTGTTCTTCTACTCTAGGTATTCTTGGTTCTCCACGAACTCCATAGGCAAAGGCTTCATTTCTTCTTCCTTGTCCAAGTAATCTTCCACGTATAGCTGCTGATCTACCTGCTGAAAATTGTTCTCTCTCTGCTTGCAATCGTTTAGCTTGTAATACTCTTGCTAATGTATTTTCGTGTGGTGTAGCTGTTCTTGGTGGTATACCAGATATAGGTTGATCAAATACTTTATCTAGATATCTTTCTTGAGTAGCCGGAGTTACAAGCTCATCTTGAAAAGTAGGCATTTCTTCTACAGTTTTTCCTAAAGATCGTGCTACCTGTTCATCACCATATTGATATATTTTTTGTTCAGCTATCTCACTGGGAGTTTCTTCTCCACGACTTAATCTTAGTACGTCTTGTTTAGTAGGAGGTGTATCTTGTGGGATTCTTAACATTTGTCCACGTTGAGGACTTTGTATATATTGAACACCACCTTCAATTCTTCCTTGCTGACCACCTTTAAATGGAGGAACTACTCTGAATCTGGAACCAAACGGAGTACCATATAAAGGATCTCTATTAACTAAATCTCTTACTAGATCATCCATTTCTTCTTCAGGTAGACCTTCTGCCAGCTTTCCCTCTCTAATGGCAGCTTGTTCTTCATTTCTTAGTAATCTTTTTCGTTGATTATGAACTAGCCCCCATTCTTTAAATTCTGAAAGTGGACGGCCAAATTCATCTCTTGTCTCAACAGATAAACCTTTTGTAATATCTCTATAACCTTCTCTTACTATATCTGTATCAGTTAGATCAGATAAAGCTCTATCACCTCTTTCATATATTTTTGTACCATAATCTTCTACATTAACTGCACGTACTCCTCGACCAGAAGGTGAACCAATCTGACTACGACGAACTTTTAGTAATGCAGGTAAATCTGCTTTTTCAGCTAAAGCTGCTCCACTTTCTCCTGCTTGCCTTCTAGCTATAATTGCTATTTCTCGTGCTTTTTTTGCTATATGTTCTTGATTCACTTTAGTAAAAGCTCTATCAGGTTCAATACCTAATGCTACTCTTGCCATTTCTCGTGGACTCTGTAATTCTCTAGGCCATCTAATAAGTCCTGCTTTATTCCATGCTACTGGATTATAGACTCCTTCTCTAATAGCAGACTCTATTATTTCTTTATTGGTAAGTTTTTTTCCAAAGTTAAGTAGTCGTCGTTGAGAAGAACTAATACGAGAAAGTTGGTTAATATTTGCTTCACGAACCATTTCGTCTACTGGTGAAGGAGGTCCAACAAAATCTGATATACCTGTTTGTGAAGGATCAACTTTCCATTTACGTTGATGAGTAGCTCTTCCTAATGCTTGTCGTTTTTCCAAGTCAGATTGAAAGCTTATTTGCTTTTGTTTACTAGTAGTAAGTTTTTGTGTAGCATGTTCTTTCACACCGGGATATCCTGCTTTTTCCCATGCTTTAAAATCAATTTCTTCTACTACTTCTTGCTTAGGTTTTCCTCTTGAAAAAAGATCTCCTTGAGATTGGTCTGATACACGTTCAGATTCCTTTACTAAATAATCATGTTCCCGTACTCTAGGTACAGTTTTCACAGGTCTTGTTTCCAAAAACCCATGCTCTCTGGCTAATTTTTTTGCTTCTCCTTTGGGAATATTTTTAAGAAATCCTCTAAGAATTTTTGTTACTACAGAAGCCGCCATAAGATTACCTTACGTGAATATTCTTTACACTGTTATGATCAAGTTTAAATGTCTCACCACTTTCATAGGTTGAATTTACAACCTCTTCATGAGGTGTACCTTTAACTTCTGGTCCTTCATGAGCAGCACCATAACCTTGTCCTGTTGGTTTCCCATTAATCTTTTCTAGATCAGGGGGATTTTTTAATAATGTATGTGGTCCCATATTATTCTCCTAAGTGTAATATTTAGCTACGTATTCAGCTCCAGTAGTAGTATCATAACCCTTATGCTTATTCTTTACTCGTCTACTTGTACCCTTCTTAGTCTTCTTTTTAGGTTGGCCTCCTCTATAATTCTTAACGGCAGAGAATCCTTCACCTGATCTAACTTGTCGTTTTGTTGCATCTAGTCCTGCTTTTGCTTTTGCTTCAGCATCTGTCAATGGCCTATTCTTGACTGCACTCCACCAATCTGACATCTTTCCACCATATTTTGCAGCAAGTCTTTTCAATGCTTTTGTATCTTGATGCTCTTCCTTTGGTGTCCTTTTTCTTCCTTCCGGCTCAAGATTTAAACCTGTTTCTATTACTCCTTTATCTCGTGTCGAAACTCTTTTTGTTGTAGCTCCCGGCCATCTTTGCTTGGGAGTTGCTTTAGCTGCTGCTGCTCTTGCTCTCTCAGCTAATACACTTTTTCTCTTTGCTTCAATTGCTGGATCTATTGGATCTGTCATCTTAGTCGATGGTTTGGAAGGAGTTCCTCTTCGTGGAGGAATAACAGCACCATAAGTACGTGGGCCATGTCTAGATGGTTTTCCTGATCTTGTTTCTGCTCTTGCTCTCTTTGCTCTTTCTGCTAGAATTTTTTCTTCTAGTTTTCTTGCTCTTTGTGCATTATCTTCTGCTGTATTTCGTACAGGTGTTACATCTGAACCAGCTTCTATACCACCAAAATCTGTAGATTTTAAATTTGCTAATGCTCTTGCTTGTCCTTCTGCTCCTTTATCCCATTTAGTAACTGGTACAGATACAGAAAGTGGTTTACGAGGAGGTGGTTTTATTCCTGCCCATTTATCTTTTAAAGGTTTACGTTTTCCATATTTAGTATCTGAAGGAACATCAGCACCATAAGTACCCTTACCATGTGTAGGTCGTTTACCTGTTATTCTCCTTGGCCGCTTTTTAGTTACTTTATCTTTTGAAGGATCAAGACCAAAAGCATGATCTTTTTTAGTTTTTTTAGTTTTCTTAGGATCTTTCTTTTTCGTCTTTGGCCTATAAAGTCTCTTTGGCATATTATAAGGACCGGGTGCTCCTTTATGTTCAGGATCATCTATCCAATCGGGTCTATCTGCAAGTATTTGTTTCATCGTTGCCATTACTGTGCTCCTTGTATTACAGGATTAGGCCCACCCACTGGATTACGAGGAGTCTCCATGTCGTCCTGTCTCATTCTACGAGATTGATTTCTAAGTGCATCTATTGAATTTTGATAACTACTTTCCCATACCTGAACAATATCCCAACTCTTGGTAAATCTTGAAGACTCTATCATACAGGCATTGAATAATGCATTATATGCAAACTCACTAAAATAATTAGAAGTCGTAGCACTTGTCCCTGTTGCTGAAGATAATGCAAGAGGTCTACGAGTATATTGTATTTCTCCTGCCAAAGCAGAAGTAGGAGTGGGAACTACATAAATAGATGTATTATTCTTTCGTGCATAATATCGTGGGGTGCCTACAGATGCACTGGCATAAGGCCAGTAATCTATGGCATACTCATAAGTTCTTTGTAGGAGTGAAGTTTTAAGAGAAGATGTACTTGTGGTAAAGTTTACATTTCTCACAACTAATGCATCCACAGGTAAACTTACCGTGGGACTAGAAGCGGTAAATGAAAATGAGACAAAGTTATCCAGACCGGGATCATCAAGTTCTTTTATAAGACGATCTTCAGCCTTCTCAACAAACTTCGGAATCTGGTCCGAATATTCTGTTGAGTCATTCTCTGATGTATTGATTAAGTCAGCTTTAAGGAATGCATAATTAGGCATAAGCTTATCCTAATATGGCAGTTACTGGTCCAGCATCTGGTGCAGATACGGTTACTTTACCGTAAATAGGTACACCAACTTCCCCGAAATAAGTATCAATTACTCCATTTGCCTGAATAGCTAGTCGAATAGCTGTTCCTTGTGCAGTCTTATTTGTAATCTGCTGCTCACCCTTTAATTCAATTATTCCTGATACAGTTGCTGTAGCATGTATAGCCACTATACGAGTAACCGTACCATCACCACCTACAGTAGCTCCTGTATCTACCCTTTTAAGTGGACCACTTCCAACTGTTGCCATTGCAACTGTAAGATTTGAAGCCATATTATTCTCCTTTATTTAAACTTTACCACCGGCTTTGTAGCCTTGCATTATTTTACCACCACCTCTATGAGATACTGTTCCACCACGTTTGTTTACTTTTAATTCTCGTGCTGCTCTTGCAGCTTTTGGAGTTTCTCTATGAGATTGTAATTTATTCTGTAAAGTCTGATGTATTTGTTCAGCTTTTTCTAAATTTCCAGCATCAGCAGCTTTATCAAATCGATCATAAAGCCTATTTACTCCAAGTTGGGATTCCATTGTAGCCCAATCTTTTATATTTTTTATATTATGTTCTCTTTGATGTTTTACCTTTTTCCGTAAAATTCTTAATTTTTTATCCATTTTACGAGATGGATCTGATCTTGATAGAAAACCCGAAGCTGGAGGATGTATTGTTTCAGACCTACGTCTCATACTCATATCTAATCTCCCTATACTTTACTACTCATATAATATAAGGGGAGCAGCTAACGCTTTACTCCCCCCATATCATTTGCCTTTAGCTTCCAGCATTTCCATGCCAGCCTCTCCAATCGGAGACACCGAAACTATATCGTTCCCGTGCCTTAAATCGAAGGTTGCCGGTATCGAAATCTGGCTCCATCTTAGTCTGAAGAGGTGTACGTGCAAACATCTTTGTACCATTAGGAACATCGGTCTTTATAAACCAATCATCCGTTCCAGTGAACCGACGATTGACATAGAACCCATCGGGAACCATGCCCATGTGACGAGTGGCATTGATATCATTATTGGAACCTCCGGGTTTACCGGGAGTATTCAAAATGGTATCAGCAGTATTCCATAGATCAACAGGAATATGCAAAGATACAGCACTTGCACCTACGAGGATACCACGATCATCCTTAATCTTCTGGATGGCCGTAATTGCACTCTCAAGAGTACCGATAGCTAAAGCTCCGGCAGTCGTTATATTACTCTGAGTACCGTCCGAAATGGTTGGATGGGTCGTTGCAAAGAATGCAACACCATCACCAATCGTATCAGCAAAGCCATTGGTAAACAGATTGGCAGCTTTGACTTCCTTGGTGTTAGCCATTGCACGAGCCAAACCTCTGGCACGTAACTTGGCAAACGTATCATACAAGTTGTCTTCCATTGCTTCTTCTGTAATAGCAAAAGCTAGAGCAACAGTCTCTGCCGTGTAACGGGCAGTGTAACTCTCTTGTGCATCATCATAGGATACAGCAGCACCTTCTCCTTTAACTGGAGCCGTACCAAAACCTGTAAACAGAACTTCTTCTTCAAAGGCTCGATCAGAATTTTCGACTTCATAAAGATTTTTATGTTCGTCGTTAACCTGACCATATTCCAACCCGAAGACGGCGTTTAAACCGGGAAGAAGTTCTTTGGCAATACTAGCTCTATTAATAGCCATAGTTTATCTCCTTCCTAGTTATGCCGTTGATACTGTAGTGGTGGCAAACCGATCACGATGTGTGGGTAACCAAACTTCAAGCATTGGATATTGGTCAAGACCATCGGCTCCTTCACCGGGATCTTTAGCATAGCCAATAACTCGTACATTACCTACAATGGTTTCCAAACCAGCAGCCGAGGTTTCTACAAAAAATGCAGACTGACCTGTTTTAGTACTACCAGCAGAAGCCGTCGAAACGGTTGCTACATAGTTAAGTACTTTACAAGTCTCACCATGACTACAGGTAGCATTACCTTGAATGTAATACGTCTGATCAGGATCAGTTATGACATGGAACTCAATACTTGTTGCAGCAGTGATAGCTTCTCCCGGCCAATACCGTGAGAACTTTTGACTACCATCTGTATCTACATAGTTACAGCCCATGAATACACCCGAAGGCTTCAAGGTTGCACCAATAGATTCAGAAATAGTACCACTAGCTTCAATACAAATCAAGTCACCAGTATACAGTTTCTTGGGAGCACGAGTTATAGTAGTAGGTGAAACTAAAGTACTAGACCCACCTGTATTATAATTCTGTCCCTTTTTCCGAGCCGGAAGAAAGCCACGTAATGCTCGTGTACTAGACATAATGTTTCTCCTTCCTGTTTAAAGACTAGTCCTGAAACGTAGGAGTTCGTCCTTTAAATGTTCTCGATTTGCTATTATTGGAAATTGGCATTTTAGAATTGGAAGAGTTCATTAATTGAGAATTAACGGCTTCCAACATCGTATTTGCCTTTTCCCTATAAAAGCGTCTTTTGGCCTCTAGCTTAACTGTAGGTATCTTACCTAAAGCAATGTCTCCACGACAGACAACTCCAGCATATCGACCTTCTTCCCTCACGACAGAAGTAGCTCCCATCTCAGGAACTTCATCAGGAGTAACAAATTCCCATCCTTGCTGTTGCTTCTTACCAATTTCTTGATAATCATCTTGACCATTTAGAAGGATTCTTAACCAGCCTAATGACATGTCCTGCTGCTTAAATCTTTCTTCAACTCCACGAGGTATCTGAGTTGCGTCTGGTTCTTCAAAGACGTATT
>VTLG01012734.1_pt1 | contig 59987 bp, 64 predicted proteins | sample 4694571 | NCBI WGS metagenome assembly VTLG01 (sample SAMN12604809, study PRJNA352737) | marine metagenome | biome: ENVO:00000447; feature: ENVO:00000209|ENVO:00000569|ENVO:01000036; material: ENVO:00002151; isolation source: viral sequences binned using virsorter ...
AACATAGAATCAAATCCTATACTTACTGGTCTTAACTTGTTAAAAATAGATAGTGCTTTATTGGTCATATTAACCTCCTTTTATAAGCAAAGTTATCTTAATTTAATATTGTAATACCCTTAATGGCGTATTACTCTATTATTTATATAAGAACTTTTTTGTGTTTTTCAAGCCCTTATTTTATAGGGTTGTTTTTGTATAACTTAATACACACGGCACAACCCAAGCCTCTCTACGCCTCTACAAAGACTTATGAATTGCTTTGTAGCATAATATATATATCAGACACATACAGCATAGAAACTTTAAATTCTTCTTCTTTTTTTACCTTTGATCCAAACATATCCCATCATTTCTTCGTGTTTCTTACGAGCTTTTGCAAGAACTTTATCCCGTTCTTTCATTTTTTCAACTCTTTTTTCTGATGGTTTTTTATAATATTGTCTATCTCTATAATCTTTTATGATACCTGCTTTTTGTACTTTTCTTTTAAGCACACGCAAAGCCTGTTCAACATTGTTATTTCTCACTTCAACTTTTATACTCATCTTATATTTTTCTTCCCATTGTTTTAAAATCCTTTTTATCAACTATCATATAAGGACCTTTGTTATATGCAACAGCTATTGTTTTTCCTGCAGGTACTTGGGTTGCATAAAATCTTTTTAAACCAGCACCGCCTACTCTATCACTTGTTGGTATAGAATTATCTGTAGATAAATCAGGAAAAGGATAACCTTTAAAATTATTAATCACATTTCCTCTTTTATCAAATCTAATTCCTATACTCATTAACCACTTCTTATGTTTCTTTAAAATTTCTTTTATTTTTAATCTCATATTTTTTGTTTTAAATGTGTAAAAACTTGGGGCGAATTAACGCCCCAAGCGGACTTACACTATGGATGAATTTTAGACTTTAAACTTGGATATCACTATCCTCGTTTTCGTCCTCCTCATCATCTTTGGAATCTTTTTCTTCCTCTTGTATTTGAGATTTCAATTCTTCTTCCTTTTTCTGTGAAAGAATCTCATCTACAGAAGCACCACTATCAACTTTACTATATAAATCTACAAAAGATGTTTTAACATCCTCATCAAATCTATTAGTACAAACTGATATAGCTTTCATTTTGTTTTTGAAGATACCATATGCCTCAGCGATGTGGACTAATCTTCTTGTTGAGATAATCTCATCAACGCCTCCGTCAAAATATGTTCTTCTAATTACATCTGCCCAGGTTACTAAATTTTTAGCAAATTTAACATCTGATTTTCCAGCAGATTTCAGTTTAGTATTAACTATTTTTTCCTCTGTTTTAGCAGCAGGATATTGTTGTTCAAAGGTAACTGGAAATCTTTCCAGGAACGCCTCGTTCAAAACATTAGTTCCTATAAACTTACCATCTTCGGATCCTTGTCCTTTTGTGTTAGCAGTAGCAATTACATTAAACCCAAATTTCGGTTTAACCCATTTGTTAATTTTCTTAACATAGATACCACTACCTTCAAGTATTGGTTGTAAGCACATTATCTTATTACTTGCCAAATCTATTTCATCAAGTAAAAGAACAGCACCTCTATTCATTGCCTCTATAACAGGACCATTTTGCCAAACGGTTTGACCATCTTTAAGTCTATAACCTCCCAGTAAATCATCCTCGTCAGTTTCAATTGTAATATTAACTCTTATCATTTCTCTTTTTGTAACAGCACAAGCCTGCGTCACCGCAAGTGTTTTACCATTACCAGATAATCCTGTAATAAACACAGGATAAAATCTTTTAGAAGTTATGATATTTTTAACATCACTAAAATTACCGAAATTAACAAAGTCTTTATCTTTATCTGGTACTACATTTTCTGTTAGCGAACTAACTATGTAAGCAGCTTTCGATTCTGGTTTGTCGTTTTCTATTTTAGGTGTTTTAACAACATCTGATACATCGCCTTTAAGAGGTAATTTATAAACTCCTCTACCAACTTTGTACTTGTCGTTTTTTAACCAAGAAGGATTTTTGATAACCTTCTTTTTAACTAAAGCATTTATTTGAGCTCTAGTGACCGTGTCTTTTTTATATGTTTTTTGTAAAACATCAACAACGGATTTTTGTATTTCATTAAGTTCCATAATATAAGTTTTCTCCTTTCATAATATAAGTCTTAATTCCTATAGCTATGCTATCATTTTTTATCATAGAAGTCAAGCGTAAATAAGCATAGTAATACATACGGTTTATGCGACCTCCTTGATAAATTTCTGTAATAATACTCTGGAAATTAATCTTTCTTTCATACTATTAGCAAAAATTCTTGTAATTTTTCCTTTTTTCATATCTTCTTTAATATCAGATAAATCAGTATCTTTAACTTGGGCATCCGCCTTAACATAAAAGTATTTGTCATAAGCAGTATTAATATCAGCAAGACATTTATCTTTATTAAATGTTGTTCTTGCCAATTTTTCTTTACCATAATCACATCTAAAATGCCAATATAAATCTTTATATCTTCTAACTAAAAAGAATCCAATTGCCTTAATTCCGTGTCTTTTTTTCAAGTAAGTTATTAATCTTCCTGTTGTAGAGTGTTTTGGACTACTTCTGGAATAACCATCACAACTAACATATTTCTTCCCTAGTTTTAACCAAAGTTCTCCATAATTTCTTAAACCGTTAGAACCACCATCTGTTAAACATACTAAAGCAACCTTATCTGTTTTATAATCATTTCTAAATTTTCCAATTATTGTATCCATAGCAATTAAAGATTCATCTAAAGGTGTTGAATGTAATCCATATTGTTCTGGAGGACCATTTAACCATCCTACACTTTTATATTGTTCCATACTTCTTCTAGCATAATGGTGATTATAATAAACACCATATCTATGTAAATATTTGGCACTTTTATACATATCAGTTTTTGATTGTTTATGTGTAAATAATTGAATCAATCTTGTTGATTGGTCACCTTTTACTATATTGTCTCCTTTAGTAAATGGATCATTTAATTTATGTAATCTTTCATCATTGTTGTCGTATCTATGATTGTTAACAAATTTATATACTGAAAAAGGTACATTAATTTTTCTAACAAATAATACCAAGTTAATTAATTGTTCAACCGTAGGTAACAAGTGGTTACTCATACTACCTGACCAATCTAATAAAAATATCATTCCGTGGTTCTTCTCATTTGGAACTATTGTAATCTTTTTAAATATATCTTCCGCAAATTTATAAGTGTATAATTTTAATGGGTCAATCACACCAGTTTTTGCTGTTGATGACCTTGCGTGTAATCTAGCATTTTTTCGCATTTCAAATTCTTTAACTAGATAGTTAACCGTTCTTGTTGAATTATGTAAAAATTGTTTAAATACTTTTTCGTGTTCTTGTATTCCAGTTTTATAATCTGAACCAGCTGGGTGAGTATATTCTTTTAATTCTTGTTGAGCATTATCTTGTAAAAATTTCTTATTTGGTACAATCAATTTTTTAAGATTTACTTTAAAAGGTAATTTATAATCTCTTTCATAAGCATTGTCATCTGACATTTGTTTTCTAGCTTCTTCGTATGAATCAGCAGTAGCAGCTTTAAGTGGTATTTCCCCACCTGCATTATTTGAAAATCCTTTAAACTTTTTAGATTTGTTTTTTTCTTCTTCTTCTTTTTTTAATTCTTCTTTAGATTTTGATGTTGAATTTCCTTCATCATCTTTTTTATCTTTATCATCTTTACCAGATGAAGCACCTTTTTTTTCTTCTTCTTCTTTTAATTTCTTATCTAAAAATTCATCTAATTTATCACTAGTAGAATTATCTGATCCATCATCTTTTCCTTCAACAGAATTTCCACTATCACTTTGACCTTCTTCTTCTTCATCTTCCTTTGAAGGAGGTGGTGCGTAAATATCTGCCATTGGGTGATTATCTAAATTCGGTATTTTAGACATTTGATTTTTACAATGTCCTAAAATATCTGTTGCAAGTTTTTTAACATCAGCAAATGTTTTTAATTCATCAACTAACTTAACAAAGATTTTTTCTTTTTTATCAAAATCTAATTTTAATGTTTTTGATGATTTAAACCATAGGTTGATTTTATCAATTGTTAAATAATCGTTTAATTTTCTTCCTTTAGTTTTAAAGAAATTGTCTTTATATAATTTTTTAAATCCTTCTAAATAATCTTTTTTAAGACCAGGATATCTTTTTTGAATTTTTTTATCTATTCTACAATCTTCCAACACATTAACAAACGACCTATATTCTTGTGTTTTTTTACTCATCTTTTCCCAAGAATCTGAAGGTGTCCATAATGCGTGGGCAACTTCGTGTCCAACTAACATATCATATACATTTTTGGATTTGTGTTCTTTTTTAAATATTGGGATTGTTAAAATTCTGTTTTTGACATCAAACGAAGCTGTTGCAGCTTTGTTTTCTTGTACTTCTATATTTTCTGTTGCAAGTAATTTGGCAAGTGTAGATTTTTTTTCTACTTCGTTATCTTCAATTTTCTTTTTACTGAAATCAATCATAATATATACTGCTATCCTATCAGTTCCACCTGTGATTTGCAAGCATTATTCCATCGCATAAACACTAGGTTATAGATATTAGATGTTCTACTTTTGTTCTATTTTCTTAAAAAAGATGAGTTTTTTGTTCTCTCCAGTAGGTTTCACATATAATTTTTTAAGTGATTCTTTATTGTGCCATTTCATAGATACTGATTTGTGAGGTGGGAGACCTGCTGTGTGACCTATCATTGTCCAATTATCTGCTTTATATACTGCCCCATTATTTCCCCCAGCAACAAAGGTTACTAGGTACTTTAATGTATCGCCGTATTTCTGTTTCCAAATAAGGGGTGCTTGTTTTCGTAATTCTTTTAATATTTGAGTTCCTGCATTTCTAATCTTTTCTCTCATACAGAATCTCCAGTTATTTGCAAATGAATTAAAGTTATTTTTATATTCATTTTTAGTCATTTTAATATGTGTTAATATATCTTTAGGTGGTGGATAAACAGATGACCCTATCCCAATCATACCTATTGGTTTATCATCATTAAATACAACCCAATCTATTCTTCTTCCTACTGAAGCTGTAGATGGAACATAACTATGAAATTGTATGATTGTTTCTTTGATAAAATCTTTTGAAGTTTTATCGTTAGCAACTCTTAATGATAAACTCATTATTCTGGCTTTTTAAATATAAAGGTAGGTTCGTATTTACGACCAGAAGGAAAGTTTTTAGTTTCTTCTCTTTTTTCGTGTGTATCTTTTTGCTGTGTAGATAATGATAACCACCAAGTATCTGCTCTATCAAATCCTACTTCTAGTGCTAGTTGCACCGTATCTTCTTCAAAGGTTTTATATTGTTTTGTATTCGCAACATTGATTGCCATAAACTTACCTGGCTTAAGACCTATATAAGCGTTCTGGAAAGTCTTTTTCAAAAACTTCTCTTTCCACATATCTTCTTCTGGATACTTTTTAAATGATTGTTCTTCTTCTTCACCATATTGTTCCCAACCAAAATAAGGTGGACTTGTAAATACAAAATCTAATGTATCTGGTTGTGGTACATATGTTTCACTTCCTTGTTTTAATAGTTTATATGTTTTGTGAGTGTGTCCATATTCTTCTTTTATTTTAAGTAAACCTTCATATGTTGGAACACACGGATCCGTACCTATATAATTTACCCCAGCTGCAATTGCACCTAATAAACGACCCCCATATCCCATACTAGGATCCCATACTAGTCCTGCGTCTGTGCCTTCTAATGGACTATCTTTCTCTACAAATATATCATATAAAGCTGCGGCTGCTGTAGGTCTGAAATTTGATACCATTTGAGTTCCAGAGTATCTTCTTAACATAGACCTCATATCTGATTCAGTAATGTTGTAATAATTCTTTTGTTGAAAAAATGTACCTGATAAAATCTTTTGAATACCTTTTTTTAAATGCTTTTCATCTTCCCATATTTCCATAGGAGTTTTCATCTTCCCACATTTAATACCCCAAGCGTGTTCCATATAAGACCAAGCTAATGATAATCCGTGAGGTGATTGACCTATAATTTTTCTTTGTCTATCTACAATCAACTCTCTTTTAAAAGACATCAATTGTTGATATGCTAAATTACGCCATTTCTGGTCTGTTGGATATTTAGGAAATCCTCTTTTCTTCCAATCTATCCAAACTTGGTCAACTAAAACATCCTGTAGGTTTTCGTTTAACATATACTTTACCTTTCACTTTACCTTTTGCCCAATTGTGTGTACCAATTAATTTCATAGCTATTCTATCATAAAACTCACAAGCTTTCAAGTTGTCAGCTCGTACTGATAAATACACATCTTTTGGGCACCATTCAAAAAACTCTAATAGTATTTTCTTGGCTTTCCCATTACCTGATTCTTTATTTGCAATTTGATGTAATACGGTTTCACCTTTATTCACTTGAACATCACCAATTTTTTGTTTTCTTTTAGCGTGGTGAAACGTGATTAAAACACCATCTTGGAAAACAATGTTTTTCTTACTTATCATCCGTTTCATATAATCTGTACGGATGTGAGGAAACCACTTCTTATGTTTATAAAATATTTCCTTTATATTATCAAAATCATTATCTACTGCTAATCTCATTTCAAAACTTCTACTTCACTTTCGGTCGCAACTACAACACGAGCTCCACATCTTAATATAGGTTTATCATTACCACCATATAATACTCTACTAGGTCCTTTAATTGCAACCTCGTGGCAATATGTATTTTTAGAACCTTCTTTAATTGTAATAACAGGATCATTTAAATTATGTTTCCTGTTTGCTCTAATTTTATGTTGGTTGACGTGTATGTATTTCGTCTTGCTCTTTTTCATCTTCAAATTTTTCATTCTGTAATATCAATGCTTCAAGTTTTGGATTGTTATAACAATCTACAACCAAATGTAATCTATCAAAATCTGTTTTATTATGTACAGCGTGAGGTTTGCTTACATCGGTATAATAATATTTACCTTGTTCTAAATTATATACATATGATGATTTATTTTTCCATATATAAAAATAGATATTATCATTTGTTCTTATTGGAATATGTATTCTAACTATCTTACCATCTTTTATATCTTTATCTACTTTGTCTGTATGTTTTGAAATACTTGTTCCTGCTTTTAATCTCATAACTCTTACTCTTTCAAATTTAGCAGGTATGTGTGCTAGTATTTCTATTAAAGGAACTAAATTTGATACTTGCGTTAAATGTGTATCTCTTAATTCAGCAGGTTCAATACCACTTTTTAATACACCTGGTTTTAAAACATTTGAAGGATCATCACTATAACCTCTTAATGAAATAGCATCCCATTGTCCCTTTTTATTATACTTTGTTTTAACTACTGCAAAGTTATGTCCTTGCATATCTAAAAAATCACAAGCCTCTTTTAAGTCGTCCCTTTTATATTGAGGTAAATCTAATTCTTTAAGTATTGGTCGTTCCAGTTTCTTTGTCATCTTTTATTTTATCCTTTACTCTTGCGGCTAAGTTCTTTATATACTTATCTCTCTTTTTCATCGCCATATCGTATTTTAATTTACTCACTAATTCTGTAAATACTATTCCATTCATATGGTCTAGTTCGTGTTGGAAACATCTAGCTATAATGCCATCCATTTGATATGTTTTCTTATCTAAATTTTCATCTAAAAATTCTACCTCTACTCTTTGAGGTCTTTCTATATCTAAAAATAGAAAAGGAAAGGTTAAGCAGCCTTCTTTAAATCTAACCTTTTCTTCACTTGCTTTAATTATCTTTGGATTAAAACAAGCATATATTTTACCTTTTTCTATTTGTACTTGTCCGCCCATTATAAACATACGGTATGGTTTACCTACTTGATTAGCTGATAATCCTATACCACCATATTTGTTCATAGTAGCAAACATATTTCTAACAAATTGTTGGGTTGATATTCCTTCTCTTTTTAAAAACATATCTTTATCAAAAGGTGCTATACTTGATAACACTCTTGGATCGCTTGGTGGTAATAATGTATAAACTTCGTCTTTTTTTGTATCTGTAATTACACTCATAATAACCTTGTAAAATTTTGATGTTTCTCAAACTTAATTATGTTCGTAAATTTATCAAACATAATATCTCCCTTGTGGGATATTATAAACACATTTTCTTTATTTAATGATTTCAAAATTTTGAAAAAATCATCTGTGCCTTGTCCATCTAATGATGAATCAAATATTTCATCTAATATTAATATGTTTGTATTAACACTATTTTTTAATTTAGCAATTGCTCTCCAGGTAAATAATAATGCTAAATCAATTCTCATCTTTTCACCTTCACTAAAATTGTTATAATTAAAAGTATCTCTATGGCGACTCTTTATAGTTTCTTCAAATTCTTCATTAAGATGAAAGTTAACAAAGAAATCCATCGCCTGTAAATTCTCATTTATTAATTGATTCATTATAGGTAAATATTTCTTAATTATATTTGCCTTAACTCCTGTATCATTTAATATCTCTCTTGCTATATCTATATATTGTTTTTCATCTACTACTCTATTTTTTTCAGATTCTATTTCTGCTAATTGTACTTTAATAACTGATAGTTCCATTTGTATTGATTCTGTATTGGTTGTATCATAAGTTAATTTATTAATTTCTTCTTGTAGTCTTGTTGAGTGTTTATTAATTTCTGTAATAGATGTATCTATTTTTGCAACTTCAATTCCAAGTTCACTAACCCAATCTGCTAATTTAGCATACTCATTTACTTTAGTTTCTGTTTTAATAATTTCACTTAATAAATCTTTTAAACCTAATTCTAATTTTGTTATCTTTGCTTTTTCTTCAGCTAGTTTTTCAGTTCTTAATTCAACTCCTATTTCCTGTGTACAGGTAGGACACTTACTATTGTTTTCAAAAAATTCTAAATTCTTTTTATGATTTAATAAATTTGTTTCTATCTTCGCTTCTAACTTACTTAATTGATTCGCTGTCTTTGTTGTTTTTTCACTATCTTCCAATTCAAGTTTGTTTGTAGATATTTGAGCATTTAAATTTTTTAATTTAACATTATATTGGTCTTGGTCTTTTTTATCTTGCTCTATTTTGTTTAGTCTTTCTGTTATATCTGATTCGTCCCTATTTTTTATTTGTATAAAATGATTGTTTTGTAATTCAAATTTTTCTTTCATTAAATCATAACGGTGACTTACATCGGTTACAGCCTTACTTAACTCACTTTGTTTTTGTCTTAATAATATATCCATATAAGTAAAAACTCTTATATCTAATATTTCTTCCACCACCTCTCTCCTATGCCTAGCACGTAAGTGCATAAAAGGTTCATAGGAAGAGGAGCCTAATATAACTACTTGAATAAAAGAACGGTAGTTTAATTTCATTATATTCTGCTCTAGTGTTTTTTGATAATCTATTGTTGAAGCGTCTTGGTTTAAAAGTTCTCCGTTACAATAAATATCAAAAATATTCGGTTTAATTCCTCGTATAATTTTATAGTCTTTGTTACCAATTGTAAATTCACATTGTATTTCACAATCAGCATTGTTGATTGTATTTACCAATTGTTCTTTTTTTATACTTCTAAATGGTCTATTAAATAATACAAAGCATAAAGCATCCAATAGTGTTGATTTTCCTGATCCATTTTTACCTATAATAAGTGTTGCAGCTGACTTATTCATTTCTACTTCTATAAACTGATTACCTGTAGATAAAAAATTTCGCCATCTTAATTTCTTAAAATATATCATTGTATCCAACCTATCGTTTTTAATATAAGATATAATGTAATAAAAATAAACATCATCATCATCATTTTGTCAAAGGGTAAATTGTTCATTGATTTCCTGAATGGTCACTTGCCTCTATATAAATTGATTTTAAATATTCTTTTAATTTTGTTTTATCAACTTTTGTATCTAATTGGTCTACATAATTATTTAAAAATGTAACCGTATCTTCTCCCATTTCTAATATATCTTCCCTAACAGAAGCTTTAATATCAGAATAATCCTCTATAATGGTTAAGTCATAAACATTAATTTCATTATATAATCTTTCAACTAATTTGTCAAAAACAAATTCTTTCGTTTTGTTTAATGCTATTAATTTTACAAAATGATTTTCATAAGGAGTTAAATCAAAATTAGTATAGTCTTTTTCTTTGTCATTATAAATTAATTTTTTATGTATTGTAAGTGGGTTTTTAATTCTTGTCAACTCTCTTGTTTCTGTATCAAATATATTAAATCCTTTTGGGTCTTTATAATCTGCCCAAGTCATTTCATATTGAGAGCCACAATAATATATTTGTCCATCATCGGTATGTTTATGAAAGTGTCCTGATATTACTCTTTCGAATCTTTTAAAATCTGATTTTTCATTTCCAAATTCATTAATAATACCATTATTCATTTCAACACCTTTTACTTCTAAATGTCCCATTACAATTTCTACTGGAGCTGTATTCAATAAGTGCATTGATTCTTCCTTTGTTTCATCACATATCCAAGGCATAAACAAAATATCCATATCATCAAAGGTTACAATTTTAGGTCTTGTATAAATCCACGGTTCATTTTTTCCATCAAAACTTGTATATAAATTTTCAATAGCATTTACATCATTTGTATTCTTAAAATAAGTATCGTGGTTACCTATTATAATATGTGTATCAATTTTTTCTTGCCACAATCTGTCCCAAAAATGTTCTTTAAAGGTAGAAGCTGTTTCAAAGTTAATAAATTTTCTTCTATCAACTACATCTCCTAAATGTATTAATGTTTTTATGTTGTGTTCTTTAAGGTAAGGAAAGAAAATATCATTAAAGAATTTTAATTGATAATCTCTAAATGCTTCACTATCGTTCCTAACACCAAAATGGGTGTCATTTAATATTGCGATTTTCATACTATACTAGTTTACTTAACGCCGAATCAGATTTTGGATTTCTTCGTTTTCTTCTTTTGACTTTTGGTTTTTCTTTATCTGGTTCTGACGGCCTATTTTTTCTCAAAAATTCTACAAACTGATTCTTAAATTCTCTATCATCTCCTGGTTGTAATGTCATATCATCAAAATTAGCATCCTCTATCATCTTATATTTTACATTAATTTGTTTCTTTTCTTTTTGTATTCTTCGTACAAAAGCATAGTATATAATTTGTGTAAAATATGCAAAAGGATTTTTTGATTTTCTTGGATTAAAATTTGATAGATATTGTAAGCAGTTTTCTATACCATCAGAAACCATATCATCCCTAAAGGTATAATTTATAAAATTTGGTCTAAAGGATAAGTGATTCGCAATCTTTAAAAAACAACTACCTATATAATTGGTTACAGGTGGGTTGCCTTTACCTTCACGCTTTGCTTTATTACAAACTTTTTTATACTCAATCATCTTTTTTAAAAAGAGTTTGTTATCTACATAATGCTCAGGTTTTTTTCGTATTCTTATTCTTTTATTCATATAACCATACTACTACATTTTTTTGATTTTGTCAAGGTTCCTCGGTATTTTAAATAAAAAATCTTTAAGTTCTTTTGATAAGTTTTCAACCTTTATAGGGATTCCTATTGCAGGCCTTTTCGCTATAATTGCTTGTTTTTTTGTAGTGTGGCTTATTGACTTTTTCATAATAAATTAGTATAATAGGGTGTGGGTCCCTTCAATGGGAACCTAGCTACCTAGTGTAGAGTTCTTTTCCCGCCAGATGGCAGATACTCTTTTAGTTTATTAAGTGTATCTTCAAACTCATCAGCGCCAGCTTCTAGTTCTTTTTTAGACATATTCCTATTTAAATAATCGGGCAATTTTTGTTCCCATTTATCGGAGTTTTTTAGTATCTTTAAATATCTTTGTGTGAAAGATGGCGTGGCATTGCATATCGTTAAAATCTTATCTTTGGGAATACTGACAATATTATCATTTGTAAATCCAACCCATTTAACAAGGGCTATATAATCTGCTATTCCAAGTTCATCTATTCTTGGTACATACTTAACTAGTAATGGATTTTCAATTCTCATCAAAGGAGATTTGTCAGGCAGATTTTTTTCTGGTAATAAACACGCAATTTCTTCACCATTTGATAACTTAATAATCTTTGCGACTATTTTAGCTTCTTCTTTTAGTTTTAAATGTGGCATTTTTTTACCTCTCTTAAATTTATTCTTTAAGACTGACATTATATATTTGATAATCAAAGCCTTCTTCATTGTATATATTTATTCTTTCAGCAAAGTGTTGTAGGGTAAAATTCTTCTTTTCTCTATATGTTAAATCATCGGCTATATCATAGAGCGTAGCCTCGGTTTTATTATCACCAAGTCTTAATCCTCTACCTATTGATTGTAAATTTCTTATACGACTTTTACTAGGGCTACTAAAAATAATATTGTGTAAATTACGGATATTAATACCAGTGCTGAACGTCCCATAACTAGCGACAATAATCGCATTGTCAGACTTTTCTGTAATGGCTCTAACTTGCTCTCTTTCATCTGCTTCTATTCCTCCATAAATGAAGAATACTTTCCTTCCTTTTTCTGATTTCTTCTCTATCATTTCGTATAATTGTTTTCCGTGTTTCTCAACAAGTTGAAAAAGGCAGAGCGTGTTACCGTCCAATGCTAAACAAAGATTCTGAATATATTTATTACGACTTTCACTTTGAGCCAAATAATTTAGCTCTTCGTGGTACTTTTTTCCAAACATTTCTTTTTTATTAAATTCTGTATGTCCTAAAACTAAACAATTAATTTTAAGATTTGATAATTGTTTTTTGTCTATTAATTCTTTTGTAGTAGTCACTTGATTAACTCTACCAAATAAACCTTCTAATACTAACTTATGTGTCTTTGAACCATCTAAAGTTCCTGTCATACCTATTCTATATTTACAATCAACTAACTTGGTCATTATCTTCGTAAGGGAAACCGCCTTGAACAAGTGCGCTTCATCTCCGATTACAGCTCCGAATTGAGCGAAAAAATTTTTAGGTAAATTATATAAAGACTGCCAAGTAGATATAACGATTCGTTTATCTTCTTCTATATCATATCCGTGATAGTTTCTACTGACATTGTTTTCACTATCATATCCATAATCTTTAAAGTCTTTGTATAATTGCTCTACTAAAGATGTTGTTGGAACTATAATTAAAATTTTGTCGTTAAGTTTATTCAAATAGTATCTACAGAGCATATAAGAGATTAAAGATTTTCCTGAGGCAGTTGGCGATAAAATTAGACCTCTTTCGTTTTCAACTGCATATTTGAAAGCATCCAATTGATAGTTCCTAGGGGGTATAGCGATGTCGTAAGAGTTCACTAATCCGTCTAGGGCGGCGGCTGTGTGTTCTTTATTTGTTAATATTTCTGTGTTTTTAACTATTTCTACTTTTTGTTCATTACACCAATGTTCCAAATATGGATACAATCCAACATATAATTGACCTGTTGCATAAGAATATAATCTGATTCTTCCATCCCAAACTCTATTGCGATATTGAGGAGTGAAACGATATCCAGGAACTTCAAAGGAGAAATAGTCTGATAGATTTTTTCTAATGTCGGCGTCAGCTTCAATCTTTAAATAAACTTCGTCTTTCTTTTCAACTATAATATAACGAGGTGTGGCCATAAAAAAATTTTAGATAGCGCCAGAAGTAAACTTACGCCACTCTATAGCATTCTTAATTGTAAATGTTCTATTAGAGATTTGACGAATCAATTTATCCAAATAATCTACAATCGTTTTTAAGTAAGTAACCTTTTGAGAAGCTTTTATAATTTCCGAATCAGCGTTGATATACTTATCAACATCTTGTCTTAATATTTTTAAATTGAAGGGCTTTGCTTGATAGACTGCTGGGTCTGCTTTACCAGTAAAGTATTCCCATTTTTCTTTTTGTAAAATACTTAATTGGTCTTCCGCTTGTTTTAATAGGGTGTTAAACTTGTTGTGAAATTTGCAATACTTGTTATGTAATTGTGGGGTCTTAATTGATTCTAAATCTAATTCAGTATCATTAATTTTTATATCTTTATCAGCTAATTCTTGTAATTCCTCTAGGGTCATAATATCTCCAATTTTTTATTATATAGCTATTATATCAAATATATTTTAAAAGTCAATAATCTATGATGTTGTTTCTGTAGTTCCTGTGGCTCCAACATTAGCAAACTCATATATCTTATAAGTGAAAGTAATTGTTGCTCTCAAATAATCAATATCTGTTGGTTGTTGATTATAGTCTAAACCAGATAAACTAATAGGGACTAAATCTCTAAATCGTACTTCTAATATAGGATTGTTTTTACTTGATAATATAAAAAGTGTAGCATCCGAATACAATCCTGCGTCATCTTGTACAGGTTTTTTAACCTTACCTAACTCTTTACTTAATCCAACATTGGTTGTTCCTGGTTGATGTCCTGCACCAGCTTGTAATGTTCTAAATTGAGACCAATCTTTTGGGAATCCTAAACCTGTTAACCAACCGTGCAATTCTCTATAGTTTTCTAAATTTTCATCTACAAGAAATTGTAAAGTTAGATTTTCATATTCTAATTTATCCCCTGGCATAGGCATTTGTTTTAAAGGAGTTTCTTGCGTAGCTGTTCCTAAAGTAATACCTGGTATATTTGCAGCTGTACAAAAATACTCAACTTTGGGAAGTTTAACTATTGAGAATTTAAACTGCGTTGGACTTGCATAGTCCATTTTTGTAGGTTGTCTATCTACTGCTTTTAATGTTGTCATACTACTATTTATATTGAATTACACGCTTAAAAAAAGGGCGACCAGTTTCCCAATCGCCCTTTAAATTTGTCTATTATTCAATGAAGAATAATAACTCTTTACATTATGTTAGCAACTTGAACTCGTCTGTAGTATCTATTGCTGTTAGCAGCTGTTAAGCCGTCAGCAGTAATATTATCTCCAGTACCAGCACCAGCAAAAGGATTAGCAACTAAACCGTATCGTGTTTTGAAGCCAATTTTTGGTTGGAAGCTGTCTTGTCCAACAGCACGAACCATTTGTAATGGAACGTAAGGGCAATAGAATATTCCTGAATCGTAAGGTGAAGCACCTTTGAATCCAACAACATAATATTGTTTAGTTGGAGAAGCGTTTGCGCCAAGGTTAGCAGAGTATGGGTCAATGTAAACTTTGAATTTACCATTTAACACACCAGCGAAAGTATTACCTGTGTCGTCAACGTTTAAGTTGTTATTTAAAGCAGGCGTATAATCTAATACACCAGCCATTTGCAATGCAGAAGCAACGTCTGAAGAGCAGATAATTATATTACCTTTTCCTCTACGAGTTCTTTGAGCGATTGTGTTTGCGTCACGTTCAACTGCGAACATTAAGCCTTTAAATCTCTCAACCGACCATCTACCATTTGAGTCAGTATCTAAATCAAAGATACCAGCAGTAGTGGTGTTGATTGCACCATTTGAGTTATCATTATCAGCTTGACCGAATTCAGCACCAACATAGATGGATCTTACGACCTCTCTATTGATTTCTGCTAAAATTTCAGCCGACAGAATATTTGATAATTCTGTTTCTGCGTCTAAACCGTGGATTGCTTTTAAGTCTTGAGCAAGTTCCATAGTGTATTCAGCTTTCAGAGCTCTAGATTTAGCAGTCACCGTTGACTTCTCAATTGAGAAAGCCATTTCAGCGAATGCGTTTCCAGAAGCGTCTCCAAGAGCTTCAGCAGCAGCTGTTGTCATTCCAGTACCAGCTGTGTAGGTACCAGGTGAACCATCATTTAATACTCCTGGGTTAGAACCAGCGTGTGCCGTAGCACTATAACCGCCTGTTGCTGAACCAGCAGCGTTTCTTCCTGAAAAATCAGAATCAGCTTCGTCAAACAGAGCTTCTGTTCCAGCCTGTGTTGCATATCTGCTACGCATAGCAAATATTAACCCAGTTGGTCCTGACATTGGTTGCACACCACATACGTCATATGCAATCAAGTTAGGTAGAGCACGTCTAACAAGACTAATTAAAATAGGATTCCAGTTTTGGACATTAGAGCCAGTTTGGTTCGCAGGAGCAGCTTCTGATAAAAAAGCAGCGTCTTCCTTAAGAGCCTTTTCTTGGTTCTCTAACACCATAGCAGTGACCGCACGTTTGTAGCCATCCGTTACTTTTGGTAATTCTGGATGGTCTAAAACTGGCTGCCACTTTTGTTGTATAGCTTCGGATAAATACATATTAATCTCTCCTTAATATTTTCCTAGTTAATTAACTAAAAAAGTACATTTACTTTTTATTGTAAATGTCCAGTTTCTTTTGTTTACTTATAGCAGCGGTATATGCAGCCATTGATTCTGTTATATCGGAATCAACATTGTCTTGTGTTCCCGCCACATCATTTACTTCATCACTCGTTGCTTTATCTTTAGGAAAGTAAGAAGCTTTTAAAGTTTCTACTTTCTTTCTGAAATCAGCAGCGTCATTATATTCAACATTTTCTGCAAGACCATTAAACTTATCTTTTTGAGTATCAGCTAAATCAGAAGCGACATCCGATAGGATCTCATCTCTAGTATGTTTAGCATTCTCTTTATTAAGTTCAACATTCTTTTCAATAGATTCGTTAAGTTTTTTGTTTAACTCATCAATTTTAGCAGCTTGATCCTCAATCACATTGTATTTCTCTTCCGGAATATCTATGTAATGAGATTCAAATAGTTTTTTGAGGCCAGATATAAAGTCTTCCGCAACTTCACTTTTAAGTCCTTTTTCAACCGCTAATTCATTTTCTTTCATCCATTCCTCAACTATGTAGTTAAGGTAGCCATCAACTTTTTCTACTATTTCGTTTTTAGCAGTTTCAGTATCAGTTTTAACTTTATCAGCGTATTCATCTTCTAATCGGATAACTTCGTCTGCAAGTTTATTTCTTACTGCAGCCTCAAATATTGTAGAAGCTTTTTGTTTGAACTCATCTGATAAATCAGATTCGTTTCCAACTAAAGCCTTAACATCTTCTTTTACATCAACACTTTTCATTTTATCTTTAATTTCTTGAGCTTTTAATTCCTTTGCTTTTTCAGCATCGGCATTCGCTTTCAATTCTTTTTCTTTATCATCTTGTTCTTTCACATCTTTTTTATCGTCACCTGTTTGAGCTTGAAGTTTTTTCTCAGCGTCTTTCTCAGCGTTAGCTTTGATTTCTTCTGGTTTCTTTTCATCTTGCTCTTTAACTTCTTTTTCTTTGTCAGCATTTGCTTTCAAAGTTTTTTCATCATCTTTTTTGTCTTGAGCTTTAACTACTTCTTTTTCTTTTTCGTCTTGCTCTGCAACTTTTTCTTTCTCAGCGTTTGCTTTGATTTCTTTTTTCTTTTCATCATCTGTATTAGCTTTGACTACTTCTTTTTCTTTTTCGTCTTGTTCAGCTGTCACTTCTTTTTCTTTCTCAGCATTGGCTTTGATTTCTTTTTTCTTGTCAGCATCCTCAGACTCTTGTACTAAATCACCTTTGTCGTGTTCAGTATGAGCTTTTAGAGATTGCATTGCGTCAGCTTTGCCTGCAGATTTTTGATGAGCGTCACCAGTTATGTGGTTAACTCCTACTGCAAAATCTATTTTTGGATCATTCGGAGACGTTACCGCTTTAGCGATTACGTTCTGAATAGTCGTACTTAAACTTTTTGAAGGTTCAGCTGGGGCTGCATTTCTCTTTGGTGCATCCGCACTAGTATTTGCCATTTTGAGCTCCTCTATTTGCTTTTTTATGGTTAATTAAAAATAATTTCAATGACTTAAAATCATTGTTATTATTTATAAAATTACAGGTTTTTAAGGAAAGATTCGAATACTCGGGCTTTAACTTCAGCCATTTGTGTTCTCTTTGCCTGTACAATCTGCAACTTTAATCTGTCTATATCTTGCTCTTTTAATCGGCCATTGTCCCAAACCCACTCTTTGCCTTCCATAATGCCTTCAACAAAGGCGTCTGGAGCTGATGGGTCTGCAACTATATCTGCAGCCGTAGCAAGGTAAAAATCGTCTTTGACATAATTAGCGCCATTCTTTTGATATAGTGTTCCCATTCCTCTACTTGAAACACCTAATTTTGCGCCTTCGTCAATTAAATTTTTCACAATCTTTCCATAAGGAGTATCTAAAACTTTAGCTTCTCCTAAAAAGTTCTTACCGTCAGGATAGAGAGCTTTCACCATATGACTTACTCGTTCTAAATTCACAGTTGGACCTTCTGGATGACCCAACTCACCAAATGCTCTATTCTTGTTTATAAATTCTCTATTATATCGTACTACTTCTCTTTGTAATACTTCACTTGGATAGACTCTACCGTTTCGATTTTTTACATCCGCTTGCATAAAAATCCCCTTAATGGCATAGTTTTTCTTGCCATTGGATTCTTCTACAATGTATTGTGCGTCTTGGATCTCTTCGGTGATTAATTTCATCTTAATCTATCTCTCTTTTATTATTTATACAAATTATTATCTAAACTCAACAATAATCGTATAATTATCCCCACTTGCAAAGTTTTTTGTACTTAACAAAACATCGCCTGTAGGTGTTGTTCCATTGTTTGGAATACTATTTCCATCTGTTCTAAAGTCCATAAAACCTTGACCAGACAATACTAATGCCGTGGCATTCGTTGCACCATCCCAAACTAATTCTACAGCTGATTTTGAATTGGCAGTATTAACTGACCAATATACTCTTGCAATAGTTCTATTACCATCTTCGGTCATAAAAGTTAAACCACTTGCGTCAACTTTATTGACTAAAGTTTCACCTGTTCCGTCTGATATGTTAGTTAACTTACAAACATATTTTACTCCAGATGTATCTGCAATAGTTTGTACTGATACTGCGTCAGCCATTAAATACTCTCCATTATTGCTTTAATAAAGTCAGCATTTGCTTTCTTTGTTTTATCACAAATCTCTCCTGCAGTCTTTGTGCTTTCACTACAGATTTCACTTGATAAATTTATTAAAAATTTCTTTAATTGTTCTATCATTATTCTTCCTTTTTATGTTTTCCTAATATGGTAACTATTTCCCAAGTACCATCTTCATAATGATGTACATTTGCGTCAACTAAATCGCACATAAATGCTAAACTTTCTCCATCAATCTTGTAAGTGATTCCATTTATTTCTACACTATCCATTTCTTGGGACTTATTTTTCCAAGCTTTTTCTACTTCTCTTTTTGTCTTTAAGCAATCCGACATACTATCAGCACCTTTATGGTCAATCAATGAACCATCTGCAAAAACACATACTGCAAAAACTACTTCCGTTTTTAAATCGTGTGTATGTCCTGCTTCTTCGTGGCAACTATTTGTATGGTCATCTTCTCCACAACCATTACAATTTGCATATGCTAGTGTACTAAAAAATAAACTAAACAATACTGCTAAAAATAATTTTTTAAACATATCTCTCCTCTATCTAATTGGTGGTACATACATTATGCCACCGTTCTTCCAAAGATTATTTAATCCTCTTTCTAAAGCAAGTGGTGTTTCTTCTCCCACATTTCTTTCGTAAGATTCTCCGTAGTTTCCTACTTGTTGAATAATGTTATAACCAAACTTCATACCTAACCCTAACATAGGACCAATATAACCTTCAACACCTAATATTCTTTTAATCTCTTTTGATTTAGCAGTTAACATTTCATCAACATTTCTACTAGTGATTCCTGCCTCTTCAGCATTAACCATAATAAAATGTGTCCATCTAACTACATCTTCCCACTCTTGGTCGCCTTGTCTTACAAGTGGACCTAAAGGTTCTTTAGATATAATTTCTGGTAAGACCATCCAGTCATCTGGATTTTCTGCACCAGCTCTAGCGGATGCTAAACCTGAAGCGTCTGTAGTAAATACATCACACTCACCAGCAAATAGTTTTGCTTTTGCGTCTTTATTACCTTCAACATATATTGGTTTATATGCCATATTGTTTTCTGCAAAATAATCATTTAGATTTAATTCACTTGTAGTTTCTTTTGTAATACATACAAACGCACCATTTAATTCATTTGCATTTTCAATATCTAAATCAACAGGTACTAAAAATCCTTGTCCATCATAATAGTTAACACCAGCAAATTCAAACATTAAATTAACATCTCTACTGATTGTCCAAGTAGTATTTCTTGCAAGCACATCAATTTCGCCAGACGCTAATGTTGGGAATCTTTGAGCAGCGTTTAAACCTACAAACTCTACTTTACTTGAGTCACCAAATATACCAGCGGCAATTGCCTTACAAAAATCTACATCTAAACCACTCCAATTTCCTTCTTCATCTTGAGCAGAGAATCCAGGTAAACCTGCATTAACTCCACATATAACATAACCTCTTGCTTTTACTTCATCAAGCAAACCTAATTCTTTTTCTACTTTAAAACTCTTTGTTGGGGCGCAACTTACTAAAAAAAATGTTGCAATCAATAACATTAATAATTTTTTCATATAATCATCCTATTGTGTTAATACTTTCGTTTGTTTCTTTTTCTTTTTTTCTGTTAATGACTTAGCTGTTCCGCCTAATTTTAAACTACCTGATTGGTCAGGCATTTTGTTTTTAATACTGACTATATTACCATCTAAATCTATTTCAGCCATAGATGGTCCACAAATTACTCTACGACCATCTTTCATTTTTTCAATCTTTCTTTTCTCTTTCAAACAATCCATTAATCCATCATACTTAACAAATTCTGAAGATGTATCGGTAACAATAAACATTGTAATAATAGTCACTAGTGTTGTTGCATCCATATTATTCTCCTGTAGCAATCCCGTTTGCTTGTGCTCTTATTTTGTCCTTTAATTTTTCTATATCAGCTAGAGCCTTATCCATATCCGTTTGCAGCCTTTCAATGTTAACCTTATTGTTCATCATTCCTTCAAGTTGTTTCGTAAGACTTTCCACCTGTCCTGATAAAAATTCAATTAGCATAAATTGTTCCGAATCAGCTGGCAAGGAACCCATATCCCCTCTTGGCCATTTGATTCTAAATTCGTTATTTTGTGCAATGTCACCTGTTATCAAACCTTCAATATCTTTATCAATTCTTTGCACTTCACTAGTTAAATCTTTTTCTGCTAAAGTAGATTTAGTTTCTAAATTATTTAATCGCTCAATCACACCAAAGTAAGCCCAAACTCCTACAGCAACTGCAGCTACAATGGACAATAAGTTCCTCATTGGCATACTTATTGCTGTTTGGTCTGATATTTTCATATACTAAATCCCTTTTCTTTATGTAATTCAACTACCAATTTATAACTTGTTATGGTAGAAGCAGTAGAAACTAAAACATCTCCTGTTGGATTTACTAAAGTATCTCCTGTGTCACCTTGTTTAATTTTACCTTCATCCGGTTTTAGTCCATAATTTCCACGACCAGATATAATCTTAGCTTCTTCGTCAGTTTCAGCGTCAAAGTAAAATGTCAAATTCCCTGAACCGAGAATTTCATAATGAATATTTGCAATAGACAAGTTCGGACTTGCTGTTGCTCCTGTTAATTCTGAAGCGTCTAGTAAAACACCTTTTGTTTCATTACCAACGCCAGACGCTGATATAATAGTTTTAAAACTATCATCAGCTAATTGTGCAGCTGATATAGTCATAATTAACTTCTAGGCGAACCTACAGCTGAAGCTTGAACATTACCACTTGAAGTCAACTCATCTGTTGGACCTTTTTCAACTATAACCGTATCACCAGCAGCGTGTAAATAAAAAGTACCCAAGGTAGCAGCACCACCTGTTGTCTTTACGGTAATTGTATTTGTTCCAGCAGTAGCAGTTATTCTTACAAAGTGTGCTTGACCGATGTCATTATCGGCTAATGTTCCAGCAACTAGTGCGCCTTTGCTTATAAATGTTTGTGTCATTTTTTACCTTCTTAAAATTGTTAAAGTTTCCTTATCAAAATATTTCATAAGGTCCTTAATTTTTACATTAAATTTTTCTGCAGCCTTTTTTATATTAAGTTCAAAGTCTGCGATAACATCAGCGTCATCATCTGCATTACGAAAAATCATATCAACTGCTCGTTTTAATCTAGGCGCTAATTTATTATATTGCCTAGTTCGCTTGTAATCGTTTCTTTCAGTTATTAAATCTTCTTTTAACTGATTAAGCTTTTTCATCACTCGGTACCTCTTCAGCAGGTTGTTGTACTATAGTTTTTGCCACATCAACTTTCCTGTCATCAAGAGCTGCGCCAACTTTATCTGCTAAAGCATTTTTAATAGCTGCTTGGGCAGAATCGTTGTCACCTTTTCCTAGTGAATCTACAAATTTTTTAATATCGTCATTACTCATTGTTATTATTTATATCCTCTTCTCCCTGATTTTGTTCAGGTTCTTCTGGTTTTTCAACTTCTATTTGTTTATCTTGTTTCTCAATATCTAGTTCCGTTTGTCTTAACAAGTTTGTTCTTACATATTCATTAGAAAAATACTTACCAATATAAGGTTCTACTTCCCTTACAAGAGCAACTCTTTCTCTCATTATTTCAGCATTCTTTAATTCTGCAAAGAATCCATCTTGTAAAAATGTATATGTAATTTGTTGTTGTAAAACATCCCATTCTTCTATTGTAATAACACCTTTTAAAACTAATTGTGTTTTCAATAAATCGTGGAACAACATTGTAAATTTCTTTCTTAATCTGCCTACAAATTTAGTAAATTTTAATTCATCTCTACTAATTTCAGCTGCACGACCAAGATTGAAACCTTGTCCACTTTCTAATCTACTGATTGGAACATTTAAAGAACGATAAAGTTTTTGTCTGAAATATTCTATGTCTGCAATCTCTCCCAAGTTTTGTCCACCTGGTAAAGTAGTAATTTCAGTTCCTCTACCACCTTCTCTACGAGGTAACCAAAAGTCTTCCAACATAGACATATAATTTCTGTCATCACGTATCTCACCTGTACTTGCGTCATAAACTAATTTGTTTCTATATCGGGACATAATATCTCTTAAATATTGTTCCGCTTTGATTTTAGGTAAATTACCTACATCAATATAGAAAATTCTTCTTTCAGGTGCCCTTGCTATTCTGTATATAACAACAGCATCCTCAATCATTCTTAATTGATTAACTGGTTTAATCGCCTTATGTAAATAAGATAGGACCATATTTCTTTGTTGGTCAACTAAACCTGATGGACAATATGTTATTGAATCAGGTGCGATTTTGATACCCCCAACATTACTAGCGGCTGTCGGGTGTATTCCTTTTTCGTTGAATAAGTAAAACTCATTGAATTTTCCTGCAGCCGTAAATGGCATACCAGGGATAGGCATTGGAACGCCTTTCTTCATCTCACGTACTTTTTTAATCTTACGTGGATCAACGTATCTTAATTCTGTTATTCCTAATCTTGGAGATTCTGCGTCTATGATTTTATGATAAAAAACTCTTCCATCAACATACCATCGTCTAAAAATATCGTGTCCTTTAATATCAAATTGTAATAATAATAAAACTTCTCTAAAAGCTTCTCTAATCTTTTCTTTAACACCATTACTATATTGTGTTTTGGTTAAATCTAAAGATACAGATTGCTGATTTTCATTAGACGTTATAGCCTCATTAACAATATCTTCAACTGCCATATCACATTCTGGATGTAAAGCAATCTCCCTATATCGTCTAATAAGGTCTAATTCGTTTCTAGCACCTGCGTCAAAACCTCCGTAAGACGCAAAAAACCCACCAGCGGGGACGGTTTGTGTTCCGTCATCCGCTTGTGGTGGTACTATGTTTTGTCTTGGATCAGATGTAGGCTGTTTTATTCGCTCAATCTTAAACCCAAATAGCTCGGCCATAATTTACCTCAATTTTCCTTCTACTAATATTTATGTAGATATTAAGTAGTCGTATTTGTTTCAAAGTATTGGTATCTATGCGTAGCGGTAAAACTTTCTACCGTATTATTGTCTGCATAGGACAACGCAATATCATCTATTGTCGTTGGAAACATTCCTCTGAAAGTGTATGATTTAATCACATTTCCGTTTCTGTCTAATTGGTCAATAAACACATCAACTTGATAATCAGCAGGATTAACTAACCCTTCGTTATCTGACATATTATTAATACCATTTAGCCATCTTTCATAAGCATTTCTAATTGAAAAGTCCGTATCATTTAAAACGGTAGTCGTCCAAGTTGCAAATTCTCTATCTCCTGCAACATATAGATTTCTTCCTCTAAATGGAATTGGAACTTCACCAATTGTCATACCTGGTAAAGATGAAGCGGTGCATAAGAAACTCATAGTTTCTGTTTCACCACCCACGGATGCGAACCCTGGGAACGGCATTGTGACTCTGAATTGGTTAGCACGAGCGCCGCCGCCTCTTAACTTACTTTTAAAGTCTGAAATATTTGGCATTGTTTATCTCCTTACGCTCCCACTACTTCTTCAAAAGCAACGCCTGTTCGAGTTGCCACGAATTGTAATGTTATAAAGTTAATAGAACGAGTTGGTTTAACGAAAATATCAGCTTTAAATTCGTTTCTATCAACAACAGATCCTGGATTATTAGTTTCGTCACATACTACTAAAAAGTCTGTGATTCCTCTACGACCTTGTACATCTCTTAAAAAAGGTTCTACCATATTTCTAAATTGTGCTCTAGTGAACTCATCATTGAACTCAAATAGTTGGAATTTAGAAGCTGTTGCTATTGCCTTCTCTAAAGTAATGAATAAACGTCTAACGTTAATTCTATCAAATGCACTAGGTGTTGTTAAGCCTGTTTTATCTCCAAACAAGACCGTACCTTGTCCTGGGAAAGTTGTAACCGGATTAACTCTAGCTCTGTATAATGTATCTCGTTCCGTTTTAGTTGGATTGTACGCCAATTTAACTGCGCCTCTTATAACACCTCTGTTAAATCCAGCAGGTGAAAACCAAGAGTCAGCAATCAAATCTGTTCTTGCAGTCAATCCAGCAGTATCTCCGTTCAATGGCACATATCTGAATACATCATTATACTTGTCATAAGTATATTTGTATCCTGAATCAAATACTACATAACTTGAACTTCTTACAGCGTCAAAGAATCCTTTAACGTTTTCAGTTTGTGTATTTGAATTTGCGACATTAACAACATCCGATCTTTCTGGACTTGCAAAAACAACTGCGTCTTTTCTATTTTCTGCAATTGTAATCAAATTATCTACGTGTGTTGCATCCCCTGGACCAGCGATGATTAAATTAACATCAACCGTTTCAGCGTCTTGCATTTTTTCATAAGCAGATTTTAATTGAGCAGTAGTTGCTGTTGACCCGTCTGCACCAGCTTCTAAATTAGCTTCGTGCATAGCGGTTACTGCTGTGTAAGTAGTATTTGCAGCTGCTGTACCCCAATTAGTTCCACTTGTTATATGATCCATCCAATAGATATATTCTGATTTGTTGTAAATAACATTTGGATAATAGTTATCATCACCTTGTGGAGTTTTTGCGTCAGAAGCTTTTGATACTGAATCATAAACTTCTAAAACTTCTCCAGCTTTACCTGTGATGTCTCCATCATTGTCTATCACAACAATATGTAATTCATCATTGCTTCCGCTTCTATCAGAAACATAACTTGATGTTCCTGGTGCGCCTGCAACTAAATCATAATATCTCCATCTACGTCTAACATTTACTCCGTTAGATATTGCAGTATGAAGTCCTCCCTGGTTGCTTCCGTCGTGTCTTACAAAAGTAATGTCCGCTCCAGAAACAGCAGTTATTCTGTATTCGTATCCGCCATCTTCTCCAAAATTTATGATGTCTCCAACACTAAAACCAGTACCACTCGCAAGAGTTAGTCCTGTGTCTCCGACAGCAATTGAGCCATCTGAAACCGTTGTCTTAGCTGTTTCTTCATAAACCGTTGAGGAAGCACAAATGGATACTTTTAAGTTATTACCCCAAGCACCGCCTGTTCTTGCTGCCCATTCTCCTACGGAGCCTGAACCATCAGAATAGTTGTCTTGGTAGTGTGTAGTGTTCTTAATTAAAAGACCACTTCCGTTTGCTGTAGCATTCAGCAAGCCGGTATTTGTTGCTCGTACAACTTTTAAACTATTACTATATGCTAGAAAACTAGCAGCAGTAAAAAAGTATTCAAAGTTTGAAGAATCAGGTTTTCCAAATGTTTCTACTAAATCTTTTTCAGAACTAATAGATACCACTTCATCTACGGGACCTTTTGTAGATGAAATACCTATTGCACCAATAGATGTTGCAACAGCTGGTATTACATTTGTTAAGTCTTTTTCTTTTACGAGAACGCCTGGTGAAACTTGAAATGCCATATATATGTTCTCCTCTTATTTTTCTTATTAGCTAATAAGTATCAATTATCTCTACTCTTATTTATGAAATTCTTATCCTAGACCCTTATCTACTCGTACAGGATGCCATACTTCACCCTTATCATCTTGGATAATTTCCTCTTCTAATCCGTCATCTTTAAATCCAAAAGGTGCCATATCTTGTTCAATTGCGTTTCTTTGTTCTTCATATAGTCTTGCTCTGACATCTTGGTCTGTTAATTCTTTGAAATATCTTTGATTTGACAACCACGCAAAGATAATAAGACACGCAACCAAATCATCATTTGCGCCTTCCTCTGCTTGAAAATGTTGTCCCTTTCTAACAAAGGTTGATAATTCTTCTATCATATTAAAATCTTGTATAGGCATTTTATCACTCTCAATTAAAGTCTTTAAGTTAGCACACCCTACTCTCTTAACTTGTTTTGTCATACGAACTCCCATTTGAGTTCCTCTTTTTGAAAACCCTGCACCCAATATTTGACCTGCACGGCCTTTCATTTGACACATTAAAAGATTTGTATATTCTAATTCAAATTGCAATGCGTCTGCAACTTGTCCTCCAATATCATTTACTTCTACACATATATGAGCACTATTATAAGCCTTTGCAACCTTTTCAATTGTATGTGGAAATAATAAAGGTTTAATTTCATTATCTCTAAATTTTGCTACAACCTTATATGGCATTGTAGTGACATCAAATAAAACAAATGCTGAGTAATCTCTTATTGATCCTCTTGCAACATCAACCGTCATAATGTAATCGTGGTTTTTTATAGGTTTTGTATAAACATCTAAACCTGCGTTTGAAGTTATTGGGGTCACGTGAGATAATATTTTAAGTTTAGAAGGATTAATTAATGTATCAATTGAACCTACGAACTCACACTCAAATTCTGAAGCGAATTGTGCCTCGGAAGTATTTCTTATTGTTTCTTCTTTCCATTTTTCATCTCTTCCTGGTACTTCACTCCAATGTACTTCAATAGGAACATAATCACTTCTTTTATGTATTGAATCATTCCACATTTTATAAAACATATTCATTCCGTGTGGTGTAGATACTATAATTACTTTTGAAGATTTACCAGAAGATATTGTAGGATAAACTGAACTAAAAAATTGGTCAGCAATGTTTGGTGGTATGAAAGCAAACTCATCTAAAAAAATAATATTATATGATCCGCCCCGAATGGCACTTGAAGATGTTGCAGCTGCGAGTATTCTACTATTGTTTTCTAATTCTAAAGAACCTTTATTCCAATTCAATACACCTTGTTGTAAAAAACTAGGTATATTTTCATACGCTAATTGTAATCGTCCTAATAAATCTCTTGCTGTGGAAGATTTGTTAGCAAGAATTGCTACATTTACATTTGGATTAAATATTACATAATGCAAAATGTATGCTAGAATTACTGTGGACTTACCTGATTGTCTAGGCAATTTACAAATTGAAAATCTGTTATTATGAAATGTATCTACCATTTCTTTTTGAAAGCCATACATATGAAAAGGTACAAGACCTTCATCAATAGAAACAATCCTTAAATACTTTTCAATAAAATATACGGGATTATCCATACAATTTTGAATCTCTAAAACTTGTTCCTGTGTAAATTCTCTCTCTACATTTGCTTTCTGTAGATTAGGATTTCCTAAATATGCTTCTCTACTATTATCAGGCATTGATTATGATTCCTTCTATTGCGTCATACCCTTTAAGTACGGCCGCATTAATTCTACTTGAACCTTTTTTAATCGAGTAAACTTTTTCTTTGTAAGGTTGTCCATTTACTCCTAACCTTGGTACCTTATTAACCTTATGTTGAATAACCTCTATAGGGTCTTCCATTTCCTCACCATTCATCAATGAAGGCCAAGGTCGCTTACTTATGTAAGTTAAATTACTTATAAGAAATGTTTGCTTTAAGGGATGTTCTTTTCTTGCTTTATAGACTTTCATTACTCATCTGACATAGGACTTGTAACCGGTGTTTGTATAATTGGTTCCAATTCATCCTGTGATTGCTCCGATACCGTTTTTAATTCTTCTTTTTTAGGTTCTTCTTTTTTCTTCGGTTTGTCTTTGAGCAATTTATGTAATTCAGCAGATGACCCTACAAATAAAGCATTCTTAATTGAAGGTGCTTTGTTAGGAACATCTTTAAGTCTTTTAATTTTACCTTGTAAGTCTTCCAACTTATCTACGGTTTCTGCAACTTGTTTAATTAAATTACCTGCAACTTCATAAGCACGTGGGTGTTGACCTTCTTTTGCAATTTCTAATATGCCATCAATTGCATCCGTACCACGCTCTATTAAGTTATAGTAGTTTTCCCTACTATACTTGTAGTCGTTATCAATGTCTTCCTTATTTTTATCTTCTACTCTAGGAACCTTTGCAGGTGGAGTAGTAGATGTTGTTGTGGTTGGAACACCTAGTATCTTGTTCAGTTTGTCATCCAAATTGCTCATAATAATATTTATAATGTAATTAATTATCTAGCTTGTGTAGGCATATTATTAGATGATACCAATGGAGCTTCCGCCCAGGCCATATAATTATAGGTTTCATTGTCTCCATTAGCCACATCATTATCGTGTCTAAATTTAAAACCGTCGGATAATTGATCCATTGAACCAGCACCACTTGTAGCTTCTGCTGTTACTTGGTCGCAAGTCATAAAATATTCTACTGGATTTCTATGACCTAAACCACTACCTTCAATATCTGAATTTGCATCCCTATTTTCCCAAGTGTACATACGCCATTCAGCTGTATCTGCTTTTTTTACAATAATGAAAGCGGGCTTGAAGCCAATGTAAACATATGTCCCGTTAGCATCCCCATTCCCTTTAAATGAATCTGTTCTAAAATATCCTTGTTTGTTTGTAGCACAGAAACAGAAAAAACCTGTAGCATTTTGATTCATCATAGTATTAGCACCTACGGTAAAATTAACACTATCAGGATCAGTATCAGCCCAGTTTCCACTTGATGTAGTTAAACCTTCAGTATTATCCATTTCTTGTCTTGCAGTATTTCCATTACCTTTAATATAAACAGACCAAGGATTAGTTCCATCTCTATCTTTAATCATTATAAAACTAGGAGCTGCACCTAAGCCGTGAGCAATTCTTGCTGGATTAGTTCCATTTCCTGTATAAGCAAGAACAGATTGTCCTGCTGTTTGATTAAATGAATAAGCAGTTGGTGTAATTGTTGTAGAACCATTTGTTGCTATACCAGATGATGTTCCCATTTTCCAGTTATAAGCACGATATTTTTTTCCACTTCCATTAACATTATTATTATTCCCCATTGTAAAACCATCTGAATCAAATGACTTTAACAATTCTGCTGTTGTATCTTCGGCAGAGGTATCATTAGTATAAACAGCTTTGGTTACACCTCTAGCAGAATCAAATAGATTATGCCATTCGGTAGCGCTGGTACTTTTACACCAAGTAAAATCTGGTTGGAATCCAACACCTGTTAATGCGTGATCGGCACCTGTACCTGAATAATTTATATTATTAAAATGATCCTTAGGATGAAATGATATATAATTTGCCATAATTGTTATCCTCCGTAACTTGCTAAATTTTTTGTACAAAGAGCTCTAAAGCCTGTTGGTGGAGCATATTCAAATGATCCAACACCGCCGCTATCTGCATTACCTGAAGCAACAGCATCCGTTCCAAAATATCCATTACCGAAATTAGCTTTACAGCTTCCTTCTTGTGGTGAAGCACCAAAGAACCATATATCTCCATCAGCAGCAGAAGTGCTTACTGCCCCTACAGCAGCGTCAAAAGTTGAACTACCCCAGGAACCTGAACCATCAGCCCAAACTCCATCTTTAGAAAGATATAATTTTTTATCGTCTGCGTCAAAAGCAACTCCTATAATTGGTGTACCAGTATTATAAGCTCCTGAATGACCGGTCCAACCTGTGCCACCTGTATTTTCTCCATTTCCATTAGAATATAATCCCCAACTTTCTTTAGAATATCCAACATAATCATAACCATCTCTTTGGAATGCCCAATAATTTCCTCCAGCTGCTGAAGCTGTACCAAAAATATGTTTATTAGTTCCTATTCCTACATACGCTTCACCACTAGAAGTCCAAGAAAATTTAAATTCAGCATACCATTTTCCTGCCATAGCACCTAAAGATGACCAAGAACTACCCCAATTATTACCTGCTTCTGAACCTGTTGTATTACAATCACTAAAAGTTATTCTTGTGTGATTGTAAAGGTTATTAAAGGTAGCAAAATTATTTGAAGGATTATCTAATATTGATAAAATAGTTCCTGTTGTACTTAATTGAGAAGAAGCATTTGGAGAACTATCTAAATCCATATTAGAACTATCTTCCATTTTTAAAAATATTCCGTGTGTACCATAACTTACATCTGGAGCAGTTGAAATTTTCCAAATTCCTGAACTAGAGTCAAATGAACCAAAGTCTGCAGCTGTATAAGCAAAACCATCACAATAATGAAAATGCGACATACTTCCTATAAATGGTTCTGCATTTGTACCACTTTGTTGTTGACGAGCAACCTCTCCAACATATAAATCTTGTACTGAATTATGTCCCATTACAGCACTTGAAAATGCACTTGTAGAAACTCCGTGTACCAATTCCACTCCATTAATCCAAATTCTTCGTCTTAAAGCTTCTGTTCCATTTGATCCATCTAAAGTACATACAATATGGTACCAAGCGTGTGTGTCCCTAAAAACTCTTGCAGTATCGATAGGAGAACCTGCACCATCAGAATGAAATCTTAAAGTATCATTAGCATTAAATCTCAAATAAGCATCCGAAGAATTATTTTCTCCCCACGACCACAAAGATTGTAATTGACCTAATTTAGCTCTTTTAACCCAAACAGAAATAGTAGATTTTGTTCTACTATCTCCTCCATCTGAACCGTTGAATGCTTTTGCAATATATGGCATAATTGTTTCCTATTAAATAATATTTATATTATCCGTTAAATTGTCCTCCACCACTTGAACCGTGAGTTATATCAATACTAAATTCTCTTGTTGCCTTTTGACTTTCATCATCGGTTGCTTCTAGTGAAAATGTATAAGTTGTTGCAGCTGTTGATCCTGTTTCTGTTCCAGAAATAGTTGCGATATTATCATTAACGGTTAAAGCAAAACCTCCTGGAAATGAACCTGATACTAAAGCATATGAAATAGGACCTGAATCTGTTTCTGTTGCGACAGCAGTAAAACTACCTGCACTAGCAGCAGCACAACTTCCTAAAGAACCTGCTGAAGTTGTCCAAGTTGGGTCATTGTTAACCCCTAATAAAGCTGAACTTGATTGTACTGCCAAACCATCATTTCTTTCTACTCTTAAAAAATAATTTCCTTCAGAAGCTAATGTAAAATTAACCGTTAAAGAAATAGCACTATTATATGTTACCGAATTAGCAGTTGTTATTGCACCAGTTGAACTGATTGCGTGTACCGTAGAATTATTTGTGAAACCTGTTCCTGTGATATTAAAACTTGTTGCTGTTGCAGGAGCAATATAGTCCTGACTTATTTCACTTATTGTAGGATAGGTAACCGTAACCGCAAGTTTAGCAGCTGAAATCGTTGTGCTTCCACTTACGTCAGCATCCAAGATAGTACCGTCTGCTATTTTAGCAGTTGTAACCGCACTATCAGTTATACTTCCTGTTTTAATTTTTGATAAGGCCATATTTTAAATCTCTCTTATATTTATATTATTTATTCATCTGAATCGGTTGACGGATTGTACTTTTTAGCATCCTCAAATGTACTGATAGTTGTAGTAAATCCGAAGTCATCATCAGCGTCTGCTGTTGTAGGGTCGGGAACTACTATAATTCTTTCTTCTCTTTTCTCTTCGGAAGTAGTATCTGAATACATATCTGCCTGTGTTTCTTTAATAACCTTACCTGTATGAATTGGTCCATATAGATAAGTCTTTGCTGTAAAATTTAATGTATAATTAACCGTTCTTCTATTTGCAAATGATCCATCGTAAATATCTTCATAGTTAACACTATTTAGAATAATCGGAACATCCCGTTTAATATTTAGTTCAGGAATAATATTAACGGTAACGGTATAATCAGGTTGAAAATAAGGCAGTATTTGTTCTATAATTTGTAGTCCACCTTCAGCTGATGAAGTAAAACTATATAAATTAAAACTTATATTGTAAGGCACAGGTGAATAATTGTAATCCATTCTTTCACTTGAACCTGCTTTAAGTGCTCTAAACTTTTTAACCCTTTGTAATTTTCTACTAGAGTCATAAGCAATCCCAGCAATCTCAAACCCCATACGAGGTAATGTTATTGCTACTTGTCTTTCTGAAAGGTCTGCTTGTTGGTCTAATCTTGCTAAAAACTTTTCTTTTGGAGAATAAGCTAAAGGTACTTTAATACTTTGTATTATATTGCCACTACCATCTTTTCGTTGTATAACAATATTATTAAAGATTGTTCCAAATCCTATAACTAATCGTCTTAATGTTTGATGATAAAAATGAGTTCCTAACATATCTAAAATCCTTCGTCAACTTCACCAAATGGATTTCGTTCCGTAAAATCTAAAATATCATCTGAAGTGGATTCTGTATCAAATCCTGCTTCTGATTCAAATGCTGTATTATCAGCTGCGTCTTTAGATTGTGTTTCAATACTAAATTCTTCTCCAATAAAGTAATGTGTTCCAAATTCTGATTCCATTTGTAATGAACCACTACCATCTTCAAGTGATGTTTTATAATTAAGCATATCCATTGACCGACTATCTTCCAACTTGTCAAGTTCAGATATACCTGTATCAATTTTTTCGGATGCGTATTCAAATCTAGTGACTCTTAATTTATAAACTGGTAAGTTATTTAATTGGAAGAATGGTTCTTGGTCTTCCACAAATAGAATTTCAAAAAAGGATTTCATCAAAGGTAGATAAATTAAATCACCTTCGTTAGGTCTTCCAGCTGCTATAAGGTTTGCGTTATCGGATACTAATTCTTCAAATCTTCGTTTAGAAACTACAAAGGTTGTATCTTCTCTAATTTCTAAACCAAATTTGCTCATCAACTCAGCTTCACCTTGGAAGCTGTCGCCTTCAAAGTACATTTCTATTAGATATGCTGTATTGAATTTGCTTAGTGTATCTTCATTGAGAACTAAATCTCTATTGATTAATTTTCTCGGAAGATAATAGCAATCGTGGCCGTGTATTTGTATATTCTCGGATATTAAATCTTCTAATAACCTTTTCTCACTTGTAGTGCCACCTCGCTCAAAAAATACATTAGTTGGCATTAGGTTAACCTATCATATAATCTACTGGCGTTTCAAAATTTTTCTTAATATCCTCTTCTAGTTTTTCAATATCTTGGAGAGCTTGATTGTAGAGTTCAGCACCATTTAAGGTTACTCCTCCCATCATTGCTACTCCATTAAACTTACTTAAATTACTACCCCATTGTTTTTTAAACAATGCAGCTACATACCGTTTCAAAAACATATCATTATAAACATCGGTATTAGAAGCTGGATCTAATCTTCTATAACACTCAATAACTACAAATTCATCCACATCAATATCATTTTTCCAATCCATATCAATATACAATCTGTTATTGTGCATATTAAATCTAATAGGTTTTTCACCCACTAGTATATGGTCTAAAAAATCTAAATGTCTTAACACCATATCATAATGAATAATAGATGTTGAAGAAAAATCATATAGGTCATTTAATCTTAATTGATACCTAATATCAAACATATTCATAGAGTGTCTGTCAGATAAAGGGAAGATTCGAGTAACCGCTAATACGGTTTCAGGTACTACAATATAATTATTTTGTAGTGTGAAAGAAGTGGTCACACCTCCCTTTGTCGCTGTAAGAGTAGAATCACCTTCTACACTTTTCATACGAGTCTTGTCGGCTTCAGTAAATTTATATTTTAGATAACATCTCTCAACACCATCATAATGGTATTGTGCAAAATATTGCAACGCTTCATCAAGTCTATCTTCTAACTGGTCATCATCCACGTTAATGTCAATGACTGGTTTACCAAGATTTCTTAATGCGTATTGTTTTAATGTTTCTCTACTAGATGGTTCTGCCATAGATTACCCTTGTTGTTCTAGCATATTTATACTATCCCAAAGCAAGAGCGAAGGCAATTGATTGAGATGATGTTGCTTTTGCGTTTAATTGTGTCTGAACATTTGAAGATACACCATTTAAGTATTGATATTCTGTATTTGAAATTGATCCATCAGCAATTTTAGTTGCGTCTAAAGCTGCACCTGCTTTAATATTTGCGTTTGCAATATTTGATAAACTATTTCCTGTGCCATCTACATCAAATGTTTTGTTTGTTAATGTTGTTGTTGAAAGTCCTGTTATAAATGATGAAGTTGAATTATCATAATTAGCAAGGTCATTATCTACTACAAAGTCTACCGTACCATCTGAATCTTGGTAAGTAACCGTAATTAATGTTTCGGTGTTGCCTGTAAGCATTGCACCAATAATATCTTGTCTTACTTCATCTGTAGTTTGTGCATCCACATAAGCTTTAATTGATTGTTGACTTGCTAAATGTGTTGCTGAATTTGAAACTAAATCATCTTCATCTTTTAAAGCATTTGTAATTCTAGCGTCTGCTCTTGCATTAGTAAAGTATAAATTAGAACCTTCAGTTATTTCATCGGTATTATCTTTAGTTAAAATCTGTGAAGCAACAAAAGCTTTAACTGATTGTTGCGATGGTGCTCTTGTGGCACTATCAGTACCCATAGCATCCTCATCAATTATATTATTTGCAATTCTAGCGTCAGCTCTTGCGTCTGTATAATAAAGGTTTGTAGAACCTTCAGTAATTTCATCTGTATTATCTTTAGTTAAAATCTGTGAATCAACATATGCCTTAACTGATTGTTGGGAAGGTAATCTTGTAGCAGAATCAGTTGCCATATTATCTTCGTCAATTAAAGCATTCGTAATTCTAGCATCCGCTCTTGCATTAGTAAAGTATAAATTAGAACCTTCAGCAATTTCGTCTGTATTATCTTTTGTTAATATTGAATCATCAACATATTTTTTAATACTTTGTTGTGTTGCCAAGTGAGTTGCTGAATCACTTGCCATATTATCTTCATCTTTAATACCTGCACCAGAATAAGTTGTTGCTGAAATATCACCTACTCTTAAATCAGCATCCGATGTTGTTAAATTTCCATTTGAATCTGCTGTTGCTGTTGTAGTTCCGAAAGCAAATTTATCTTCCGTTTCATCCCAAAACATTATAGCATTATCACCAGTTGATCCTCTTTCTATAATAATACCACTATCATCACTATTGGATCCTACACCACTATTTAATTCTAATAAGTTATCGGTTACTGCTGTGTTTGTAGTTGATAAGGAAGTAGTTGTTCCTGATACGGTCATATCTCCAGAAACGGTTAAGTTTCCAGTTACTGATAGACCTTCACCCATTTCAATAATAGTTGAATCAGCAGAAGTAATTGAATTTCCTGTTATGTTAATTCCACCAGCAGTTAAATTTGTAATACCTGTAAGTGTTGTAGAACTTCCACCTAAAGATATTGAAGTTGAACCAACGGTTACTGCTGAATTAGTTAATGAAGAATTTGCTATATTTGAAAGTGTATTTGAAGCACCACTTATAGTTTTATTTGTAAGTGTTTGAGTATCACCTGCAAAGATTGTTCCTAATTGAGATATGTTAACTTGTTTTTCAGTACCACCATCTGACAATGCTAACTTATCAGTTCCTGTAACCGTGATACCTGTTCCGTCAGGTAAACCTTCAATATTTAATATAGCCTCAACACCACCCCATTCCAATGCTGTTGCACCTGAATTAACTTTTAAAACTTGTCCTGCTGTACCTAAAGCGGTTACACCAGTCCCACCTAATTGATAATCAATAAATTCACCAGTTTGAAATTCTGCTAAACCTGTTGCTACGCCATCAGTAAATATCGTTCTTATCGGTGTTTTAGCTGCCATATTCTATATTTATTCCTTCTTATAATTGAAACAATGTTAATTCGTCTGTTTCAGCAAGTGTTGATCCATTTGCCAATCTATATGTTGATTTATCTGTAAAAGGTCGTGCTGTATCTATCGTTCCATTAAATTCAAAATAAGCATTAGGAGTAGTTAATCCTGCTGCTCTTGTATAGAAAGGTACATTATGAATTACTGCCCCACCTGTTCTACCACCTGTTCCAGTAACCGCAAGTTTATTGTCACCTGCTTTTGAACCTGCAGGTAATGTTGCACCAGTAGCTGCAATATTAATTTGACCTGTTCCATCAGATGAAATTTCTGCACCTCCTAAATCAACCGTTTGACTTGCAAGATAAATCTTTTTCCATCTTTTAGCAGCACTTCCTAATTCTCTAGTATTATTTGTATCTGGAATTATGTTTTGGTCAACAGCAGATAAATCACTTGCTACTTCTCCAAAATCATATTTTTTAGTTGAGGCATTATATTTTAATGCGTAACCTTCTTGTTGATTTGTTATATCAACATCATCCATTTGTGAAATTTTAGTAGAACCACCTCCACCAATTTCATTCATCTTTTGATTAACTAAATCTTTAAATCTTAAAAATTCTTTTCTTAATCCTTCCAGTGAATTTGTTTCTAGTGCTTCTGTTTTGACGCCTGTTGATTTTGCAAGTTTAGATAATTCTTCAACAACATCTTTAGTATTAATTTCAACCTCTTCTTTTTCTTCAGCGTCATTACCAATAGTTGGTGATGATATTTCACCAGCACTTTGATTAACTAAATCTTCAGGCTCATCTTCTTTAATAAGCAAAGCTTCATTTGCTTGTAATACTGATTCTCTTATGGATTCTAAATTTAATTCTTCAGCTGAAGGTCTTTTAGGACCTGATAGATTTTGAACTATAGGTTTTTCTTCTTTGATTTCTTTTTTAGGAGTTGGTTTAGAGAATAATAAATCTTCTAATTCTTGTAATTTCTCTTGGTCTTTTTCTTGTTGTTCTCTTATCTTTTGTTTTTCACTTTTTAAAGAACTAAAAAAATCTGCTAATTCACTTGCTTTAACTTGAATAGAATATTTTTTACCACCCAACAATTTTTCAGTATCGTTTTGTTGTGGCTCATCTTTCTTATTCTTTGCTTCTGCAATTAATTTGAAAAATTTATCAAGTTCTTTTTGCATTGATATGTCATTACACTACTTGGTTACTTCGGGTGTGACCGTAGCAATACCACCGTGTACCCTCTCTAGCGTACTATCGTTTAAAGTTAATTCAGCATCCCATACATATCGTCCTGAACTGATGGCTGCTGTTTCTGTACTTGTTAATTTTAATCTGTAAATACCACTTGTTGGTGTAACCAATTGAGTTGTGAAAGTTGCTGTCGCTGTAGAAGAATCATAAGACTTTCTTAATTGAGCGCCAACGGTCATACCTGTTATATCAACAGCAGTAGTTCCGTTTGTGGTTACGGTAAATTCTTGGCTAAAAGTTGAACCTTGGTCAATCGTAATATTCGTAGCCGTTTTTTGAGTTGTCCGTGCCATAATATTACTTTCCTTTATGTATTTTTTTAATCTTATTGATGAGTTTAGATTTTGTTAATCGTCTGTCTAATTCAACACCTAATTTACGACCAAGTTTTTCTAATTGTAATTTTGTTTTTTTCTCTAGTTCTTTAATCTTAATTTCATTTTTTAAAACCAAAGGTTTATCATAAGATTTAAAAGTCCAATTCAACCATTTTTTAAATATATTCATTTATTAATTCCTTAACGAGCAGTACAAGCAACCTTATTTGTCCCCACCATACTTTGGCCAAAAGCAGCATAGATGTATGTGTATCCAGCTTTATTTGAATCATCATTAGTTCCTCTACATTTAAAACCATTGGAAAGTAAATCTATTGGATCTGCTGTAGATGTATCTTCATCATCAGTTGTATCAGGTCTTAATCTATAGTTGGTTACATTTCCTGTGGTTGTGCTTCTTTTATCATCCCAAATAAGCCAAGGTGTTCCACCATTACTACTACATTTCATAATAACTATTGCTGGGCGAAAGCCGGTATAAACAAATGCTCCATCTGCATTTCCATTTCCTTCATATTTTCCAAACTTGCTAAAGCCTTTTACTTCAGCAAAGCAATAATTAACAATAGGACAAGAAGCTTCATTTACTTCATCAGCTGATCCAACTATAAAATATGTAGTATTATTTTGAGCAACTTGATTCCACATTGTATTTGTACTTGTTTCAGCGTCATTATTGCTTAAAAACATAGCCTTATTATCTGCAATATCTTTATGTCTAACAACCCAATGATTATCTCTACCAGATTCTTTTTTAAACATTTGAAAGCCAGGGTTTGCACCTAATCCGTGGCCACGCCATACGTTCGCACCACCTCCACCTGATCCCATATATTTTATTATTGAAATTCCTGCTGTTGTGTTTGCTGAAACCGTAGAATCTTCTCCATTACCATCGGGATAACCTGAATCACCTTCTGTATTATTATCTGCTGAAACAGCACCTCCACCTTTCCAACACCAAGCAACTATGTCATTACTACTTTTGTTAACAGCATTATCAGATCCGACGGTAAATCCATCAGCACCAAAAGCTGTTAATCCATCAGTAGCAGTTTGTTGTTGGTTTGTATCTATAATAAGTCTTTTTTGTATTCCTCTATTAACATCAAAAACATTATGTTCTTCGCCTTCGGATCTATTTTTAAACCATACTAAATCTGGTTGGAATCCAACGCCGGTTACAGCATTTGAACTTCCAGTTCCTGAGAAAATTTTAGTATTGAAATGAGCCGTTGATTTATCTACTGCTGTATAAGCCATAATTGTTTTTCCTTATCCGTAAGTTGCTAAATTCTTTGTACAGAGCGCACGGTAGCTTGCTGGGACATCATATTCAAATATTCCCACACTTCCGTCATCTGATTGTGCAGTTGATACTGCTGTTGTTTGAAAATATCCATTACCAAAATTAGCTGCAAAAGAATCATTACCAGAAGAAGAATTATCTCCACAATAAATTCCAAAAAATTGTGCACCTGTCCACCAACTTGCAGCTGATATATCTATTGCACCAGTTTTTGTAGCACCTGAAGTTGGGTCTCCTGAATTTTGCCAAGTACCATTTTTAGAAAAATAAACAGCACCATTATCACTATCTACAGCCATTCCAATTATATCACCAGTAGTCCAAGAGCCTCCATAACTTTGATTTTCAGTTCCTGGAATAACTGAATAGCCATTAGCATAATATACACATCTACCTATATCAGTATTAGCAGAATTATCAGATAAATTTCTATTCTGATAAAATACTTCACTTTGTTTGTCCATATCTAAAATACCTATACCTCCTACACCACCATCATTGGCAACATACTTACATTCAAAATACCATTTCCCAGAACCTCTAGTAATTGCCATTGTAGAAACTGATTGATTATAAGCACCATTCGCACCTGCCTGAGCATAGTTATTAATATTACTATATACTGAATCTGTATTTGCGTAATCGTGGTTTAAAGGATTCCAAGTTGGAAAATTATTATCAGGATTATCCTCTGTTTGTATTAAACTTCCAGTTGTAGAATATGAAAGGTCATTACCAGATGAATCTTTAGCCATATCAGAAACATCTTCAAATTTAAAAAAAGTGCCATTAGTTCCATAGGTAACACCTTCTGGATTTACGAGTGGTACCCATTCTCCTGTCGTAGCATCCGTTTCAGCAAATTTTGATGGAGCATAAACCGTTCCATCAACAATGTGCATATGTGCCATAACACCATCATAAAAATATTGATAATTAGCACTACTTTTTCTGCAGCCAATCATTAATTCAGGAGAGTTGCTTGCATTCCAAAATTTAATAGGAACACTTGATGGCCAACTAGCAGTCACGTTCCAAGTTGTTATTAATTCATTATTAACATAGGTTTTGATTCTATCTGCCTGTGTTCCATTTGAAGTATCAAATTGTATAACAATATGATACCAAGCACCGTGATCCCTTAATTGTCTAGTGCTCTCTTGGTAATAATTTGTACCACCGTGTACAATTTGATTGTAAATATTTCCATCACTTGAAATTGAAAATAAACTTCTATCATTAGCAGATGAACCTTCATTTCCTCCAATAATGCAATGATAACTACTACTATAAGTTAATTTACACCAAACAGAAACCGTAGCAGTTGTATCACTTCCAGAGCTTGATGGTGTTCTTCTTAAACTTGTTGTTGGCATAATTATCTATTCTTTAACAGAATCCTCCGCCGTTTGTTAAACCTACCGTTATTGTTATACTGAAAGACCTTGTTGTACCTTGACTTTCAGGATCTAAAGCTTCTAAACTAAATGTATAAGTTGTTGCAGCTGTTTCTGAACCATTATGCGTTCCAGAAATCGTTGCAACACTATCGTTAACGGTCAAAGCAGTTCCTGGTGGTAAAGTACCAGTAGTATGTGTATATGAAATTGCACCAGAATCTGGTTCAGTTGCATATGCAGTCGCACTAACAGCACTACCTTTTGCAAATTCTCCTAAACTACCTGCATTTGTTGTCCAAGTTGGTGGACCTGAAAATGTAAATGCAGTTGAACTAGTAGCAGCCAAACCTCCTGGGTTCTCTACTCTAATTTTATAATCACCACCTGTGCCTGCCGGCATAGTAGCGTCAATTCTTGTTGAACTTGTAAATGAAACAACACTTGCGTTTGTCGTTGCATTAGTTGTTTGATTTATAAATTCAACCCTTGGTACAGATACAAATCCTGTACCTATAATAGCAAATGATTGAGCTTCTGCATTATCTGCTATATCTGGCGTAAAACTTGTCACCGTTGGTTGCGTCATTGTATAACCAAATTTACTAGGGGCAATTCCTGCAGCTGAAGCTATATCTGCATTAACAATAGTTCCATCTAGTATTTTACCAGTTGTTATTGCATTGTCTGTTATGCCTGTTGATGTTATTTTTGTTAAAGCCATACTATCTCTCTTTATTGTATATTTATAATCTTTCCTTATCTAGCATTACAAGGGATTCCTGAAGAATTTACCAAAGGTGCCTCAGCGAAAGCAACATATATAAAGGTACTTCCTGAACCATTCCAAGAACCTCCTGCTTTACGAATTTTAAATCCATTGGATAAAAAATCTACTTTAGCATCCCCAGCATTTTCAGCGTCAGAATTATCTGGCATTAACTGACTATAAACTGAATTATCTATATCTCTTTTATGGTCACAAACTTGCCAATTATCTGCACCAGATGACATTTTTGTCAAAATCCAAGCTGGGCGGAAACCTGTGTAAATAAATGGACCATCAGCATTTCCATTTCCTTTATAACTTCCAAATTTATTGTAGCCTTGTTTTTCAGCCCAAAGATAAACGGTTATATTATCATCTGTTTTGTTTATATTTCCATTACTGCCGACTGACATAACTGAATCTGTTGGAGTTGTATCATTCCATATACTGGAAGCAGCATTTGCTGCCCAATTTCCTGCAATTTCCATCGTATGTGTTGCACCATTTGAAACGTGATATATATGTGCTCCATCATTATATTCTCTATTTTTAATATACATAAATTTTGGTACAGCAGAAAGTGAATGACTAATCGTTCTTGCTGTTTGATTACCAACAAAGGTAATTATATCAAAACCACTTGTGGCAGATTCTTTCCAACTCCAAGAAACTATACCATCACCACTCTTATTTACTCCATTATCAGCACCAACGGTAAAACCATCACTACCAAAAGCAGTTAAACCTGTTGTTTTCGTACTTTCAGCTTCAGCATTATTTGACGCATAAGCTGTTTGTACACCTCTAGTTGTATCATATAAGTGGTGGTCATAAGCAGTGCTTTTATTTTTTATCCAAACTAAATCTGGAGCCATAGCAGTTGCCCCACCAAAAGTTAGAGCATTAGTTGCCGCTGTTCCAGTCCAAGCCTTAACTTGAAAATAAGCTGTTGGATCATTTATTGTTGTATAAGCCATATTAATATCCTATCCGTACTCCGCTAAATTTTTTGTACATAATGCAAAGTAGCCAGTCGGTGGTGCATATTCAAAAGCACCATATCCATTTGCGTCAGCAGCGTCTGAAGAATTAGCATAAGTTGGACAACCAAAATTCCAATTACTAGAAGAACTATTATATTGGCTATCGCTAAAGGTAGACATATCTTCATTCGCTGGTGTCCAAGTAACTAATGCTCCAGTTTTAGTGCCTCCTGAAGTTGGATCGCCAGAGTTTTCCCAAGATCCATTTTTTGCTACATAGGTTGCTCCATTATCACAATCAATAGCTATCGAAATAATATCATCATCATCAAAAGTATTTCCCCAGCTACTTGTTGTTACATTATTTGACCGTTTATCTCCATTTGCTCTATAGCATCCAGAAGCAGTATTATAGCGACCAGGATCATCATTTCCGCCATTTGTAGCACTACCATATTGCTCATCGTTAATATGAGATATACAAACTAAAGGATATGAATCTGTGCCACCTACCGTTATTTTTGCTTCAGCGTACCACTTACCACTCTTAGCAGATAAAGTTCCATAAATACTTGCTTGGTCTGTTCCACTATTACCTGTAACAAGAAGATTTCCTTCAGTTAAAGTAATATAGCTTCCATTTGTTAAAGGATTCATTGTACAAAAATTATTTGTTGGATTATCCGCTGCCTGGTCAGTTGCAGTTAAATTAGTTTCTGTAAAATCTGTTCCATCAAAAGCACAATTGCCAAGGTTCGCAGAATCCTTAAAATTTAAATAAAATCCATTGACACCTTTATCTCCTGATAAACCTGAAACACTTTTTGGCTTCCAAATGGATGGAGTGTTGGTATCAAATTCCCCAAAGTCTCCTATCACTTTTGCTGTTCCATCTATTAAAATTGTTTCAGCTAAATAAGCATTCAAATGATGTGGAGAACCTGATGTATCTTGTCCAACATCTAAAGAAGTTGATTCCGCAAATATTTTTAAAGTTAAATCTTGAGCAGGTTGAGTTGTTCCGCCTGAATGAAAGCTAGTGATTTGAGTTCCATTAACATAGCATTTTACTCGGTCGGCAGCAGTTGCTTGAGTAGTGTCTATTAAATATGCGATATGGTACCAAGCAGTAGGATCTTTAAAAATATTTGGTACTCTTAAAAATGCGGCAGTAGAACCACTTTGAACTTCATAAAAGCAAAGTCTATGGTCGCCATCAAAATAAATAATAGTTGCATTACTGCTACTGCCTGCCCAACCTGATATAATTCCGCCACCTGTTCCTGATACATTACATTTTTTAATCCAAGTTGAAAAAACACCTGTTTTTTGGTTTGTTGAAGTAGCAGCATTTGTTCGCTTCATTACCGTATTATTAAAAAACTGACAAGATACAATACTAAAATCCTGAACCGTTATACTAAATTCTCTAGTTGTTTGTTGTGATTCATCATCCGTTGCTTGTATTCCAAAATTGTATGTTGTATCTGCGTCAACCTGTGGCGCTGTTCCTGAAATTAATCCTGTTGTAGTATTTAAGGTTACTCCACTAGGCAATGCACCTGAAGTTATAGCATAACTTGTTACCGCTGTACTATCATCATCTAATGCTAAAACAGATACAGAAACCGAATCACCTTCAACAACGGTTGCTAAACTTCCTGCACTTGTACTCCAAGCAGGAGCAATTGAATATGTAATTGTATCAGTTGATAGACACGCCAAACCTTTTGGATTTTCTATTCTGACTTTATATGTTCCTGCAGTTTGACCTGTAGGAAAAGTTGCAACAATTTCAGTTGAACTTGTAAATGAAACTACACTTGCTTTAACTAACGCACCTGTTGAACTAATAAAATCAACAGAAGGCATAGAAATAAAATTTGCACCAGTAATAGTAATTGCTGTTGCATTATTAGGATCAGCAAGTGAAGGTGTTAAACTTGAATATGATGGTTGTGTTGCTGTAAAAGCTGCTTTAGTATTTGTAATTGTAGCAGATGGATCAATCTTAACCGCTGTAATCGCACCATCTTCAATCTTCGCTGAAGTAATAGCGTTGTCTTTTATTGCATTTCTTGGTGTTTTTTGTATAGCCATATCACTATTTATTTAACCTTTTTGCTTATTAGGAAACAATGATAATGAACTACTATCTTGCCGTAGCTGGAGTATTATTTGTGCCTACTATAGTTTGGCCAAATGCCATATAAACCATTGTATTTCCATCTTGGTTTGCTTGATTTCCACCAGTTCTTAATTTGAAACCATTGGAAACTAAATCTATTTCACTTATATCTGCTTCTGCATTAGGTAAATCAGGATATAATTTTTCATTTCCTTCTGTATTATATCCAATTCTTTTATTATCAAACATAACCCATTCTTGTGTAGCACCAGTATTTTTAATTAAAACAAATTTTGGCTTAAATCCCAAATGGACAAAGGGGCCCCCAGCGCTCCCAGTTCCTGTATAGGAACCAAATTTTGAATATCCTGCAACATCATTAAAACAATACATTACATAAGTTGATGAAGCATTATTATATAATTCCCAAGTTTCAGCTAAAGTTACTAAAGAACTTGTTGCTGTTACCCAAGTAGAATTAGATGTAACTGCGGCATTTGTATTAATGTATAAATATCCACCTGCTTTTTTATGATACATAGTTGGATTTCCAGTACCACTTAATTTTTTAAATATTATTAAATCAGGTGTAACCCCAAGTCCGTGTGGTACCGTTATTCCTGCTCCAACTGAACCTGTTGTATATTCAGTTATTGAAAATCCTGATGTTGTATCTGCTGAAACTGTAGCTGTTGGTGCTGTTCCTGAATCATCTGCTGAACCTGCACCATTTGCTTTCCAACACCAGTGAACATAAGGGTTACTTCCATTTTGAAAACTTCCACTTGTACCAAATGTGTAACCATCAGATGTCCAAGCTGTAACTGCGTCAGCGTCTGTAGTTTCTGCGTTATTCATATCAGTAAATATTTTTTCAGTTCCGCCCCTAACTTGGTCAACTATTGCGTGACTTGTGGTATCGTTACCACTTCTCATTTTTGTCCAAACCAATGAAGGTTGAAAATCCAATCCTGAAATTGTTATAGGTGAGCCTGTTGAATCATAAAGGTGTGTATCAAAAAAACTTGTACTTTTATTTATTGTTGAATATGCCATTATTCGTTTAATCCTTTTGTTGAAAGAGCTGTGTAGCCAGTTGGTACATCATATTCAAATATTCCTATTCCGGATGCGTTTGTTCCTGCACTAGATACTGCTGTTGTTCCGAAGTAGCCATCACCGAAGTTTAATGAACCTACACCATTTTCATAAGTTGAATACGCAGGTATCATCCGTTTCCCAGTTGTATAATCTGCGCTAATATCTAAACCATTTGTTCCTGCAACTGGATCACCACTTTTAATCCAAGCACCATCATTTTTTCTCATATATGCTCTTTTGTTATCCATATCTACTGCAAGACACATAATATCATTTAAAGAAAGTGAAATTCCTAAAGTAGAGCCGTCATAACCAGTTATAACAGCACTATCAGTTCTAACTTCTAAATCTCCATTTTGAAAATAAAAAGCATAACCACCATCTAAAGCGGTGTCTGCATTATGACTAACGGTATCAATTCCAGCTGCTTCATCAGATATAAAACCTAATTTATGATAACCGCCACCAGATCCTAGTGTTGTAATTTTATACTCAAAATAATATTTTCCTTTACTAGCACCCATTGTTGCACTACCCATTTGCCAACTACTTCCTCCTGTAATAGTGGTATTTCTATTACTATAAGATAAGTTTCCACCATATACAGCTAAAGGATTTCCAGCACAAAAAACATTACTTGGACAATCTTCCGTCTTTGTAAGTGAACCATTTGTTGTAAATGTAAGAGCATTAGAAGAACTATCTAAATCCATATTGGAACTATCTTCCATTTTTAAAAAGAAACCATTAGTTCCATAACTTACATCTGGAGCAGTTTTAATTTTCCATTCGCCAGTAGTAGCGTCAAATGAACCAAAGTCTGAAGCTTGATAAGTATAACCATCACAGAAATGAACGTGTGACATTAAACCATCAAAATAATCACTACCATCACCTTTTTCACCAATACGAAAACCATTTGTAGTTGCTTCATTCCAATAAAAAGCGTCACTACCACTAGGATTTGTTGTAGTACCCAATGCTGTTTCTCTTACACCATTAACATAAAGCTTGTGCATATCTGCAGCCGAACCAGTTGTTGTATCTCCATTTAAAACAATGTGATACCAAGCATTAGGATCCTGAAATTGTCTTTTTGTTTCTAAAACAGCATAATTAGTACCTGAATATTTACTTGCAAAATATAATTTATTACTTCCATCAAACTGAAGAAATGCTCTATTATTATCGTCAGTATAATTAGCTATTAAATATTTGACATTAAGAGCAGACCTTTTAAACCACATAGATATGGTAAATTTTGTTTTTGTAGTACCTGCTGTTCTACTTCTTTGAATTGATGTTGTTGCCATTAATTAAATCCTCCTCCGCCTGTTGCACCGTGTGTCACGGTAATACTAAATTCTCTTGTTGCCTTTTGACTCTCGTCATCGGTTGCTTCCAGTGAAAAAGTGTAAGTTGTTTCTGTTGTTGTTCCTGTTTCTGTTCCTGTTATATATGCAATACTATTGTTTGTTGCTAAACTAGCACCACCTGGTAATGTACCAGATACTAAAGCATATGAAATAGGACCTGAATCTGTTTCTGTTGCATAAGCACTAAAACTCATTGATCCTCCACCTGCAACACTTCCTAAAGAACCTGCTGAAGTTGTCCAAGTTGGGTCATTGTTAACCCCTAATAAAGCTGTTCCAGAACGAACAGAATGTCCATCTGGATTTTCTATTCTTATATAATAATCTCCTTCAGCAGCCAATGTAAAATTGACCGTTAGTGAAGTTGAATTATTACGAGTTATTGAATTAGCAGATGTAAAGGTACCATCACTTTTTTCTGCCCATACTTGAACTCCTGTTTCATAATTTGCTCCTGTTATAGTAAAACTTGTTGCTGTTGCTGGTGCAATATAACTTTCACTTATTGATGTTATTGTAGGATAGGTAATAACGGTAGCAATATTTGATTTATTAACTTTTTTAATTGCGTCAGCAGAAGCGTCCCAAATTAAAAGTTGGTCTCCGTCAGCTGCCAATTCTCCTAACGATCCTCTATCTGTAATTAAATTTGTAGGTGTTGACCCTATTACATCTAAAGGGTCTGTAAATAAAGTTGATAAACTAATTTTTTTAAGTGCTGTTGCGCTGTCATCATAAATTAATAGATTGTCAGCAGTTGCACCAGCTGTTAATTCTGTTTGACTTGTTATTGCACCAGTTCCCACCGTAAGCGTTTCCATAGTCACCCCAAGGAAAACTATAAAGACCGTATCGCCTGTTGTTGGTGCTTCTGAAAATATTATACTTCCACCACCATTACCAAGTGAATAAGCTGTTATAGGTTCTTGTAAAACACCTGCAACGGAAACTAAAATTGAAGAAGATGAACCTACAACATAATCCAAAGTGAACGTAGTTGTACTGCTGTCAGCAGTTAAGGTTTGCTTTTCAAATGCACCGTAAAGTGGATCTCGTCCTATATAAGCCATATTTTATTTTTCTCCATTACTATTTTGCTGTACACGGTAAACCATTAGATGAAACTAATGGAAACTCTGCCCAGGCAAAAAATAGGATTTTCGCTCCATTATTATTCAAATCCCCATTATCTTCCCTAATTTTAAAACCATTGCAAAGAAAATCAATATCATTATCTGTAGTTGTAGTATTTTGAGCATTAGTATTATGTGGGAAAAGGGTATTGTGCATTTCATTATTAGGAGACTGCCCAATATCCCAAGTCATCCAATTTGTACTAGAATCTGTATTTTTAATTAGAACCATAGAAGGACGGAACCCAGTATAACAAAAAAATCCGTTTGTACTTCCATCTCCTTCATATTCGCCAAATTTTGAAAAGCCTTTTTTCTCAGCATACACATACATAATATAGGTTTCCCCATTTGAATTTATTTTTCCTTGGTTACCTAATTCAATATTAACTGAATCGCAAGGATTGTCATTCATAAAATCTGGTTGGTTATCTATACCACCACTAGTATTTAATGTTATTTGATTATCTTCTGGATCTGTATTGTGAATATGTTGATGATAAACTCTCCAATCATTTGTACTTGATAAACATTTTACAAAAAAAACTGCTGGTACTTGGCCAAGTCCGTGTGCTAATTTAGCACCAGATGTTCCGTTACCGGCATATGTAATAATTGAAATCCCAGTCGTTTGATTAAAAGAATATGAAGATGGTGTAATTGTTGTAGAACCATTCGTTGCTAGTCCTGAAGTTGTTCCTGCTTTCCAAGAATAGGATACATAATTTCCACCACTTGTATTTGTTCCATTATCCTGTGTAGCACCTGTCGTAAAACCATCTGAATCAAAAGAAGCTAAATAATTTGCATTTGATTGTTGAGCTGCGTCACCATCGGAAGAAACCGCTTTACTTACTCCTTGGACAGAATCTATTTGAACCCAAGACCTTGTTGCGTCATATTGTTTAAACCAAGTAAAATCTGGTTGGAAGCCTACGCCAGTTACCACTTTAGCTCCAGATCCTGTTCCTGCATAAGTTATAGTTTTATAGTGATCCCTAGGTTGAAATGAAATATAAGCTGCCATATTAGTGTCCTCCGTAACTTGCTAAATTTTTTGTACAAAGCGCATAGTAGCCTGTCGGAACGGTATATTCAAAGGATCCGTATCCATCTGCGTCAGCATTTCCACTTGTTACTGCTGTTGTTCCAAAATATCCATTACCAAAATTAGCAGACCATTTTGAATAAGCACTTCCTGCACCAGCGTCTCCACACTCAAAGAAAAAAGTATCATATAAGTGTGCAGTATTTGGATATAAAGTTAAAGATGTATCCGGAGAAGATCCTCCCCACGTTGATGTGCCGTCTTGCCATCCTCCATCTTTGGAAAAATATACTTTATTATTATCTAAATCTATTGCTACACCTATTGTATCTCCAGCAGACCACCCGCCGTGTTGAGATGTTGTGTCTGAATGTCCAGAAGTTTGACCTGTATCATAATATGACATACCATTATAATTTCTTAATCCTGTACATCCAAATTGACCAACAATTTGACCATTGATATTAAAATTTGGTGTTTTACATAATCCAATAACAGACTCTCCAGTAGGACTATCGGTAATACATTTAAATTCAGCATACCATTTTCCTGTTTCCATACCTAATGAACTAATACCAGCAACATAATTACCAGTAGATGATTGTGCTGTTGTATTTGCGTTAGTCATTGTTGCACCTGTATCCCATAAACCATTTAAAACAGCAAAGTTATTTGATGGATTATCTAAAACCGGTTGAACTGATCCACTTTCTACGGTAAAAGTAAAACCATTTCCACTATCGTCACTTAAACTAGCGTCATTTTTTAACATAAAAAATCCATTTGTTCCATAGGTAACTGAAGGACTAGTTGTTATTTTCCATATTCCTGAAGTTGAATCAAAAGAACCAAATGTATCTGCTTCATAAGCATAGCCGTCAGTATAATGTACGTGAGATATACAACCATCCCAATAGTGCCAAGTTGAACCTGTTTTAGCAGCACCAATAGTAGTTTTGCCATCTGTATTTTCTAATAAATCCATTGTTTTACTTTGAGTAATTGAATCTAAACCATCTTCAAAGGATGTAATTCTTGTTCCATTCCAAAACATTTTTACTCTATCTGCAGCCGTTCCTAAAGTTGTATCCATTGTTAAAACTAAATGCCCCCAAGCATTAGGGTCCCTAAATTTTTGTAAAGTTCCTAAAGTAAATACCGTAGAGGAATCTTTCCAATAGGCATACATACTTTCATTTGATGACATATAGATATTAAAAAAACGGTCAGTATCAGCATTATCTCTAAACCCAAAGAAACTTCTTTGAGTTGTTTGAGCAGGATCTGCCATTCCTTTCAACCACATAGATACGGTTAACTTATTTGGAGAAGAACCAGTTGCAATTGCTTGTTGTATTATTGTATCAGCCATAATTGTTTCCTATTAAATAATATTTATATTAGTTAAATTGACATCCTCCACTTGCACCGTGTGTTATTGTTATACTAAATTCTCTTGTTGCCTTTTGGCTTTCATCATCGGTCGCTTCCAATGAGAAAGTATAAGTTGTTTCAGCACTTGATCCTGTTTCTGTTCCTGAAATTGTTGCTATACTATCATTAACGGTTAAAGCAAAACCACCTGGAAATGCACCAGATACTAGAGCATATGAAATAGGACCTGAATCTGTTTCACTTGCAACAGCGGTAAAACTACCTGCTGTAGCAGCTGCACAACTTCCTAAGGAACCTGAAGCAGTTGTCCAAGTTGGATCATTATTAACTCCTAATAGAGCCGTTCCAGAACGAGTAGCTTGTCCATCTGGATTTTCTACTCTTAAATAGTAATCTCCTTCAGCAGCTAATGTAAAGTTAACCGTTAAAGAAATTGCACTATTACGAGTTATCGTAGTAGATTTTGTAAAAGCACCTGTACTATTTTCAGCCCATACTTGGACTCCTTCTTCAAAATTTGTTCCTGTTATATTAAAACTTGTTGCTGTAGAAGGAGCAATATAATCCTGACTTATTGATGTTATTGTTGGATAAGTAATAACGGTTGCAATGTTTGATTTAGCAACTTTTTTAATTGTACCAGCAGAAGTGTCATAAATTAAAAGTTGGTCTCCATCAGCTGCCAATTCTCCTAATGATCCTTGTGCTGTTATTAATTCTGTTTGAGGATTTGTAAATAAATTATCTAAAGTTAATTTTTTATTTGCACCAGCAGCACTATCATAAAGTAATACTTCATCAGCACCTATTGGTGTTGCTTTTCCTGTTTGACTATTGATAACCGTAGTCGCTAATTTTGTATTTGAAATGGTATTGTCACCAACACCAAGTACACCTGAATCTCTTCCAGGATTTAAAACATAAATGTCTGCACCTGAATCTGGAGCCGCTGTAAAGGTAACTCTTTTCGTATCACCTGAACCGTCAGCACCTAAAGTATAAGCTTTACCTACTCCACCTTCTTGTCTAACATTATCTATAAAGATTTCTAAATCACTATCACCACCATCGGGAGCTTCTCTTGTTAAATCAAAAGCGACCGTGGAGCCATCTCCTGTAAATGTATCTTTATATGCCAGACCTCTAAATGTATCTGATGGTTTTTTACCTATATATGCCATTTAATTTACTTTCCTTAATTCAATTTTTTATTATACGTCTTCCAATACTGAAACCGTTGCGTCTAAAGCTGTTGCTGTTCCAGCAGAAACTCTAATTGCGTCATTAGCAGAACCATTGCCTTGTAAAACTAATTTATTCCCTGACATTACTTCCAATGAAGAGCCTGATGGCACACTAGCATCCTTAACTATATACACATCATTACTTCCATCATAATTATCCAAAAATACACTAGCAGTTACACCAGCATTAGTTTTATTTGCAAGAGTGATACCAATAACAATAGATTCCATAGCACTACCAGATGAAGGCACGGTATAAACCGATGTTGCCCCAGCACCTGCAGTAGTATTAACTGAACTTGCAGTAAATCTTTTAAAATCGTTTGCCATTATTTTCCTCTTCTTCTATATTTATATTAACCTAACGCAACTGCTTGAGCAATTGCAAAAGCATTTGAAGCGAAAGGTGTTGTTGTTCCTGTACTATCAACAAAGGTTGCACCCACAATTGTTGAACTATCTACATCTACTCTACTACCCATATGTGCGTGTGAGCTACATTGATAATAAAGTATGTTTGGTGTTGTTGAAGATACTACAATTTGCGTATATGCCCCAGCGTTTCCAGGTGTTCCACTATCGGTTACTCCACTTGTAAATGCAGTAGTTTTAGCAGCGTCATAATAAAATCTCAACGGATGTCCACTATTTGTACTATCCGCCTGGTCAAATCTGTATGTATTCCCTACCTTAAAGTTTAAGAAAGGTGAGAAAGTTCCGTCTATCTTATAACCGTCTGAACTACCTGTTCCATTATATATGTGGGCAGCTGTCTTTGCAGCCACGGTTACGACTAAATTTGTATATGCGTTTGATCCATCAGCATTAAATGTTGCACCTGCAACTTCAGGATACATATTTTCTAAAGATAAAGTTAAAGTATCTGTTGCACTTACAACAGCATTTATACCAGTTGTACCTACAACCGTTAAAGAATTTCCTGATACTATGGTTTGTGAATTAGAACCATCAGTTACCGTCCAACCAGTTGCAGTTATACTAGTATTAATTTCATTTATCGCACCTACAATTGAACCTTTTTCTGTAGTTGATAAACTTGCATTATCTCCTATATCTGTTGCCGCTAGACTATTAAACGTTGTTCTAAACGTTTCTAAAGTATCTGTACCTGCTACGGATCTTATTGCCATTAGTTATTAACCTTCTTTAATAGTAAATCTTTTATTTCTCTTAATTCTTTCTTTAGATTATTTATTTCTCTAATTGCGTTTCTCATCTCATCTTTATTTTCTCTAATCTGTCTATGTCTTGCCATATATACTTCATAATCATTTGACTTTTCTCTTATAACAGCACTAGAATAAACATCCCTTACTAAACCTGCATAACCTTTTACTTTTAATTGTTCAGCCATATTATACCGCCAAAGCAATCGCCCTTAAATCTTTTAATCTTGGTGGATAAGATGAAACTAATCCATTCATTACACATTTAACTTGAAAAGATGTAAATTCTGGAAGACTAGAAGCACTAAATTTATATTCCTTAAAGTCATCATCTAATACCGTATCACCAACCGATGGTGTAATAGATGTATCTGAACTACCATCTGTATTAAAATATGTCCAAGGTATATCATTTAATCTTCTTGTTTCTTCTCCTCCACTTAATCTGTAAAGAAATTTAATTGTTGAAGTGGACCTAACACTTGCACCAACTCTTATATCTAAAGCGGTTGAAGGATTTGCCAAACTAACTGCTCTTGTCATATAACAACCAGATGAAGATAATCCCAAAATAGAAGTATCAGCTTCATAGTCCACTTTATTAGAAATTGTTGCTACAACTTTTGAATTGTTAGCTGGAGCAGTTACCATCGTTAAAGTTGTTCCAGAAGTTGTAAAGTCAACTACTGGAGTTAATTTTTTACCATCCTTTTTAACAGATACTAAATGAACACTTGAAGGTGTTGTACCTAAAGTAAATGCAACCGTTGATCCATCTCCAGTAAATGTACTAGTAGATGAAACAGATGGTTGATTTAATCTGTTTGAAATACAAAATGCGTGTAATCTTTGAACATCAATAACAGGTGATAAATTTGCATTAGTTGAATACATTGTGCAATTCACAAGCATTGATTTATAATTTGTTAAACTTGACATTTCGCTTGTTTGATTAATGGTACTTGCTACCATTTGTGGAGCAGTAAAGTACACATTATCTCCAATTGTAATTGATTTTTCAGCTGAAGCTCCTGCCAAAGCAAATTCTGATTCAGAACCATCTAAAGATTTACCTGTTGTTGTTCTAATACCACTTGTCAAAGTTGTGCCTGGATGAATAACGTGTCCTAATTGTAATTGCAATACATCAAATTGTCTATTTTGAGTTGCTGTTACCGTATTACTTCCAACATCACCAGTTGCTGTTGCTGTTCCACCTGAAGTTAAATCATAACTATCTAAAGTTATATTTTTAATTGCTGTATAAGTTCCATTAATTTCTGAATGAGCAAGACCATTATATGTTCCTGATCCTACTCCTGCAATGGTTACATTGTCAGATATGCTGTGCATTCCGTGACTCTTATGATAAACTCTTATATCACTAGAACCATTAAATGTTCTAATTGGATTATTCTTTAAAGTCTTAACAGGCAAATCAGCATTTGCTAATGTTACCGTTGCATAAGTACCAGTTGTAAAGACTGCTTTTTTCAAATTGAAAGTTAAATCTTCCATTTGTTCAGCATTCCAAGTTCTATTATTTGCAGATTTAAATAGAACACCCATAGTTGGTTGTTCAGATACCGTTCTATCTGATCCTAATTGTTTATCTCCCAAACGAGAAACATATACCGTATAATCCTGTGAATCAGAATATAAAACTAAACAATATTCTGTTTCTTCTTTTAAGAAAACTGGTGAAGGGAATGTAAATGTAGTTGCAGTTGTTCCATCTGTACTTGTAGTTATATCACTAGGATTTAACCATTTTCTTGCAAATGGAAGAACTTGTTTTCCAGGATATCCATTAATTATATTTCTTATTTCTGCTTTAACAGGTATTGTAGTTGATTTTGTAGCAAAATAAACATCCAAACTTGTAATAAAACATCCATCAGGTGAATCAATTACAAATGATTGAGCTAATGGGTCTCCTCTTGGTGGTGCAGGAGTAAATCTGGATGTATTTGTAATTTGTCTTGTTTCATTAACTTCTTCTCTAACCGTTTCTGTTTCTCTTGTAGAAATATTAACACCTTGCATTGTGTTTAATAATCCTTTTGCGTCATAATCAGCTTCTGCTGTTGTAGCAATTGCTGTTCTATCCATAGAATTAGTAGATGAACTTGTTAATCTGAAAACTCTTTTACCTGTTCTCCATCTTGGATTTGCATCCACATTTGGATCAGGTATTGCAAATGAACCTTTAACATATCCATTTGTATCGGTCACAACATTTCCTGCAAGTGAACCTCCATCTGGAGTGACATATGAAGCAATAGCAACATTATCAAAATAAGGATAGACTCTTGTATTTGGTCTTAAACCATATCCTTCAAAGGTTACATCTCTACTTCTTATAAATGGAACAAAATTAACAGCCACAACCCTATCACCTAAACTATGTGTAACCGTTCTAGGAATTACACTTGTTCTTATTCCATCTCTTGTTTGTATTGAATCTGTTTGTGAGACCTGTGTTCTTCCTTCAGTCCAAGACCTTGGATTTCCAGTCCATTGTGTTTGCCATTCATTCCAAGCTGTACCCAAAGGAATTTCAGATAAATCTCCTGTATTATCCAATCCCATATCTCTAGCTAATTGGTCAAAACTTCCTGCCAAGTCAACCGTAATTTCAGGTACTCTTTCTGTTTCTCTCCATTCATCAACCGCTGGAGTTAAATCTATTGAACCTATCCAATTAAATACCATAAATGGATTTAAATTTTCTGTTTTAGTTGCGTAAAGATTTTGAATTACAGATGTTTCTGTATATGGTAAAGAAATTAAATCACCAGTTTTTGTATAACCAGCTGATGTTCTATCAGCAGCTAAAATTGCTGAACCATCTTCATCTACTTCTTCCAAAGTAGCTGCATCCGAATTAAACATTGGTCGTACTTCACCTCGTTCCATATCCATTGAACATTTGTAATCAAAGTTTCTAACATCACCAATATTATGTCCAGTAAAATTATCTACAACAAAACCATTTTTAAATCTATCTAAACCATCAGCGTCTTGTATTTGCATTGATTGTGCATTAGCTTCTAATAAAGATAATGTTGTATAATATTCAATGTTTGATATTCTTCTTTCCAAATGTCCAATATCTCTCATTGTATATCTTCGGTTGTCAATTTTTTCTACTTCAACCTCATCTGGATTTAAAGTGTATGATGGTATATGTAATGTTGCAAGGTGTAAATGTCCATCTAAATTTCCTGGTTTTAAAGGATTTAAATCTGAAGCACCTTTTAATGCTTTTAATGCACCATCTTTTGTAATAAAAATTTTGTCTATTCGTTTTAAATAATATTCCATATCAGCAGTTATGTCTGCATTAAATTCTACAACATCAACCGTTGAAGCGCCAGCACCATCATATGTTCTATCAGCATTACCACTATTGATAGTTGAAGCGTCATCTACTCTAGGTCTGAAATCTAAACAATCTCTTAATTGATATAATGTACCAGTTGTATCGGAAGTATAACTTGGAATATCTTCATAGTCAACAGCACCTGAATAAGAATCTACATCAAAGTAATCTCCAGAACCGTGAGAGAAATAATCAAACTTAACTAATAATCTTCCTGTTGGAATTAATTTTCCTGTTTTTAATTTAATTCTTCCAATGTCATAGAAGTTATCTCTTTGTCCTGTATCTAATTCAAATCTACTTGTAATATCTGTATCACTAGCAGTTGCGTCTGTTGAAAAGTCACCTGCCATATAAACATTTTCTAATTTATAAACATCTGCTTTTCCTAATCCACATATACCAGATTCAATAGTTGATTGAGATGTTATCTGTACCGTTGAATCATTATTTGCAGTTTTTGTTTTTGATCCTGCAACCGTTCTAGCAATTGTTGCTAATATCTTAACTTTATGTCCAGCAAAGTTTGCACCAAAATCTAGTGTTAAAGATTTTCCTGTAGGCGAACCACCTAATGTAAAGATAGGATTACTTTCGTGGTTATTACCAGTTGTATTTAATGCGTCTCCAACAGCACCGGTACTACCACCACCTGTTGTCATAATTGATATAGAAAAGTCCCCGTCTTCCTGGGAAGCAAAAATTTCATTTGTACCAGCAGTTATGGATGCGTCACCATTTGATGATAATGTTTGTGTGAATTGTCGTCTAATATTAAAGTTAGTATCTGTTTGACCAGAATTTACTGCTGTCTTTAAAGTTTTAACCGTTGTATAAGGTAATTGAAATAAAGCAATATTATTTTCTGGATTTTGTAATTTACTTCTTTGTCTTGTTGCGATTGCAGCTACGGTTACATCCGAACCACCAACATTAGCAGTTAGTTCTACTTCGTTATTAGATATAACTCTTTGTACTAAAGCTGTTGTAGTTGTGTTTGCGTCATCTAACCAAGTAAGTGAATCTCCTGGTCTTAATTCTGTTAAAAATTTTGTGCCATTACCAAATAAGGTAGCGTCTGAACTTGTAATTGAAACATTACCACTTAATTCAGTATTGTCTCCATAAGTAGATGTTAATGAAGTATCAGCAGTATAAGTTGGACTTCCTGCCATACCAATTTGTTTTGTTTGAGCAAATTCTTTAATTTGAACACCTTGATTACCATATAAATCTGCTTTTATAACTGCTGTATTATTTGAAGTTTGTCCTGTAATTGTTTCTGTAGCAGCAAACTCTCCTTCAACACTAGATACTATTACCGTACCAGTTGTAGCTGTTCCACCAGATGTATAACCTGTATGACCAGATCCATCTATTGTAGCACCAGTAGAAGTATATAAACTAAAACTATTTGCGTCCACTATTTTAATATAGTAAGTATTTGTATTTACTTCAGTTGTTCCAACTACACCAGAAATATAAACAGCGTCACCATCTTTATATCCGTGACTAGAAGCTGTGACTACTACTGGATTAGCTTGAGTCACTCCTGAAATTGTTGCTGAAGCACCAGATGAAATTGCCTGTACATAACCAGTTGCACCAGAAGTTGATCCTGATACAATTTCTCCTGTTGTAAATGTTGTGTTGTTTGAAATTTTAAGATGAGAAAACATCTCAATATCAAAGATATAATGTTTCCAAGTTGATGTTTGGTCAAAAATATCATTACTTTCTGTTGAACTTGCTAATTCAAATCCACGAGATTTTGCTCTTCCAATTTGTGGAGTAGTATTACCAGATGTTGAGTGTTCAGTACCTCGGACACTTGTTGCTGTGTCGTATAAATTAATTGTTTTAAATGCTTCAGTATCACCAGAAACAAAATTAATGTCTGGCGTTCCATAAACATTATCTACATAAACGAAATTTTTTAAATCGAATCTTGTTTTATGATTATTTTGTGTATCAAAATCTCTTGCCTTATCAACATCAACCCAAGTTGTTCCAATTCTTTCTGCCTCAAAACCTCTTACATATGCTTTGAAAGGTGAAACACCAACTGCTAACATTGATGTTGTAGCTGTGTTACCATCTGTTGTAGTGGCACTATCAGTATAAATTCCTCTATTATTTCCTGATACTACTGATTCTCTTACATCAAAATCAGGTTCATTAACCGTATAATCACCAGACTCGTCAAATGTTCTACGAGCAAGTGTTTCTTCTAATACAGCGTATTGACTATTTCTTGCGTGAACTTTTATATCACCATTTTCAACACGAGCAATTTCTATAAAATTGGTATCGTCTGTAGCAGATAAAGTTTTCTTTGCAAGTGTTAATAAAATTTTAAATCTGTGAGCACCTGGAGCATTATAATTTGTAGAACCAGTTGCATTATCATTTAAAGCAGCGTCATCTGAAGCAGATGTAAAACTTTCTGCTACTGATAATCCTACTCTATATGAAGGTGTATTTGTGTATTTGTCTAATACTAAAGTTGAAGCAGATACATTTACAAAATATCCATTAATGTAATAAACACCTGCTTGAACACCAGCTGCTGAACCTGTATGTGTTGAAGCCACAACAACGGTTGGAGATCCATCACCACTTGAAGTTAAAGTTTCTGTATCTGTAAATACCGTAGCAGTGTTATCTGTTCCTGTCTTATCATATTTTATGAATAGTGTATCTGGATCAGTACCATCAGTAGCAGAAACTCCTACACATTGAGCAACTACTCCTGAAGTTCCTCCAGTTAAAGTAGTATTATTATAATCGTTTATGTCTGAAGCTGTTTTGGAAGTTAATTTAATTGATGTATAATTAGTGTCAATAGATAATTGTCCAGGAATAACAGATGACCCACTTTTAAATACGTGGTCACCAAAATGCTCAATTTGATTTTGTAGTATAGTTTGTGATTGTGTTAGTTCTCTTGCTTGAACAGCAAACGCTGGTCGAAACAATACCCGATGGTAGTTATTCGACTTGGAATAATCGTCATAATAGGGACTGACATTAAAATCAGTTGGACTTGGCATTATCTTTTTTCCTAATTATTAAAATTCAACAATCAATTTGATGTTTTCAGTTTGGTCAGTTGCCCTTGTAATTGGTGCTCTATTTTCTATGTAAATTATATCGCCGTCATCAGCGTCTAATTCAGAAACAGAATATCCACTTGCAAAAGTTGTTCCATTAACGGTTGAACTATCTGTAGTATCTGGAGTTCCAGTTGGAGAACTTCCACCTTGTCCAGTTATTACATTACCAGCACTAAATGCTGTTAAGTTACCATTACTATCAACACCTTCATCATTGAATCTTGTTTGTATGTAATATAAGATTCTATTTACAG
>VTLG01010416.1_pt1 | contig 59982 bp, 80 predicted proteins | sample 4694571 | NCBI WGS metagenome assembly VTLG01 (sample SAMN12604809, study PRJNA352737) | marine metagenome | biome: ENVO:00000447; feature: ENVO:00000209|ENVO:00000569|ENVO:01000036; material: ENVO:00002151; isolation source: viral sequences binned using virsorter ...
CTGCGCTCTTGGTAGTCTAAAAAGCTAGACCAAGCTTTGTGTATGTAGTATTTCATTAGTTATCTCCTTGTCTAATACAGACATAGTTATAACCAATTTGTTTTTGTTTACTACAGACATGTTTGCAAAGCTGTTATTACTTTTTAGGAAAGCCTTTTTTCATATTGCTATACGCTTTTGCAGTAATAGTAGATTTTGATTTAGGCCTACTTGTTCCTGCTTTTTTTCTAGCGTTTATATTAGCATAAAGACCGCCTTTGTTCATCTTAGTAGGTTTATCTTTTTTCTCGTCTAACATAGCAGCTTTCTTGCCTTTAGCAGACGTTTCCATCTTAGACATGCCGCCTTTGTTCATGTAACCCATTTTGTTACGAACCTCTTTAGGCAATTTAGACAAACCTTTTTTACCTTCTGAAGACTTTAAACCACCTGCTGCATAACCCATAGCAGATGGTTTTTTCTTTCTCATCATGCCACCACCCATCATCTTAACTTTAGGTTTTTTATTTTTGCCGTAATTCATATTATATTCTCCTTGTTCTATTTTTACTAGCAGGAACTGCTCTTAAATTTTTCCTGCGATTATCACGCGTGTTTCCATTAATGTGATGAACATCTTTGCCATCACCTTTACGAACAACACCTGCTCTGGTCATTATTCGTCTAGCTTGATTACGATTGGCTCTTTTCTTCTTAACTCTAGGAGTACCATCGTAAGTGGCATATTCTCTTTTGTAATTTCTAGGCATGTCGTCTTTTCATTAACCCACCTTTGTTTCTTACTACGGACGGATACATGCGTCTTCTTCTAACAGGATCTACTGCTATGCGTGGTCGTCTTGGAGGAGGAGGTAATGCTACAGTTGTAGTTGCAGGTCCTGAAGAGGATAATTCTGCTACTTGCATAGGCACTGCTTGTGCTATTCCTTGCATAGGCACTGCAGGCTGTGTCATGTTTATATTAAGGGGGTTTTTATTGGGTCTGCCTATAGTTGCCTCATTGAATTTTTCTCGTTGTGCTTGTAACAGTGCTTGAAGGGCTTTAGAATGTGGTCTAGGCCTAAAAGGATTAAAGGGGTTTGCTCCAAAAGGCGGTCTAAACGGATAACCACCACCGTAGCCACCACCAAAAAAAGGAGGATAGCGCCCTCCACCAAAAAAAGGAGGTCTATTCTCATAAGGATTAGGTCTATATCCAAAAAAAGGAGGCATGGGTCTACCGCCACCATAATAAGGGGGTCTAGGTCTTCTATCACGAGGAGGAAAAGGCATAGGTAAGTACCTATCACGAGGAGGAAAAGGCATAGGTAAATATCTATCACGAGGAGGAAAAGGTGTACGACTAGGAGGACCGCCATAATAAGGAGGCCTTTGCCCACCCCCTCCTCTTGGAATATGTATCATTCCTCGGTGTGCTTTACTTACCATGTATATAATCTCCTCTATCTAAATGAATTGGTACACATTTTGATCTTTGTAAAGGTGTAGCAGGTCCACATACGTCTTCTATAAAAGCTATAATTGTCAATCTTTCTTGATCGTCTTGAATTTTTAATTCTTGTGCGCCATGATATTGATAACTGTCAAAACTAAACATTCTATTATATACGTCACCAACATGCAAATTTTTTTCATAATAACTATTATTTTCAAGCCTAGCACTTTCAGCTTCTTCCATAGATATTTCACCTAAAAAACTTTTTCGTTTAATGTCTAGTAAAGCAGTGTTACCCATTATAGTTTTTTGTTTGTACAAAGCTGTACCACTAGAAGGACTAGACTTAGGTGTTAAATAAATAATAAAAGTAGAGGTACTAGGATAGTCAGAATGAATCCAACCACAATCTTCTTTAGTTGAAACTTTTTGAAAACTCATACTTGCGGCATAGTGAATCTGATTGTCTAACGTTTCATCACTATAAAAAAGACTAAAATATCTTCTCATAATAGACGTAAACAAACCGTGATCTATTTCGTGAAAAAGTTGTGACCTTTTCCCAGGCCATCTACCTTCAGGGTCTGTGTACCATTTTATCTTATCTGATAGTGCTAAATCTCGTACTGCATCAGGGTCAGGTAAAAAATCGTCTACAACAAGGGTAGCATTAAAGTTCATAAGAATAAATCTAGTTTAGTTCAAAATGTGGACCGTCTATGAAAGGTCTTCTATTTTGCGACCTTCTTTCGTCAATATACGACATCATAGCTTCTTCCATTGTTCCTTCCCAAAGCGATATATCTGGAACAGTCCATGCTGCTCCCCATCTAATAACTACTCCTTCTTCTGTTGCTGCCCATTTCATAGCGTCAGCTAAATTGTCATACAAGTTAAGTTCCCAACTTGCTTTTCCGTCTACGTAGGCCATTAAGTCTACTGCGTCACCTGTTAGGTGCTTGGATTTCATAGTTTGCGATTTTCCTGCGTCAAACAACTTTTGCTGTTCTTCTTTGGAACGGAGTCCATAAATAACTCCAAAGTCGATTTTTGTCAGTTCAATAGCACGTTTAACAACCTTTACTAATTCAGGTTTTACGCCCTCTAGTTTTTCTAGCGATCTGTTCGATAGTGTATAAGCCATTTCTATATTTCCTTTTACTATTAAACCTTGTTGCAGGTAGTCGTCTTTCCCCCAGATAACTAGCGGTAAATTTTATTAGTTTTATTGGAGCTTTTTCAATGAACTGTAATAAAAACTTACCATGTTTCATTTATATAGTTTTATTCAATCAATACGTTTTGTCAAGTTAATTATGATATTAAGGGTATTATATTTCCTGCAATAGATATTCTATCGTAATTAACAGTTTGTGCAGGAACAAAATGTCTTAGCCACGAAGGAAATAACACTAGCAACCCATTTCTAGGAGCAGTGCTAAATTTTGCATCAGGAAAAACTAAAGGGGAACAATCAGAAGAAACATTAACAAAATAAACAAAGCTCCATATATTAGGTAAATGACGATGTTCTTGAGTATGATGACCTTGTTTATACACATTACCCCAAATTTGTGCTATATGAGGTTTATCAACTGGTATGAATGTTTTTTGACTATCTCTTATTACAATCTTACAAATCCACTCACACAATGTTTCAAAGTGTTCTCCTCCTTCTTCTTTTCGCATATCCCACTCTGTCATATCAGCTTTTACATTAGTGACTTTACCTTGCTGATCTCCTCTTTTTCTAATAGCCTTTTCTAATAAAGGGTTTAGTATTCCTAAGTTTTTATACTCTGTTTGAATAATAGGATAAAAGTCTTTTACAGGTACTATCCAAAATTCACTAGAATTATCTGGCTCTGTCAGAGTAAAAATTATGCTATTCCCATATCAAATGCTACAGATATTCTTTTTTCGTCTGTTTCGTTTGGTTTAACAGAATGTTCTAACCAACTTGGAAACATCATGAACAAATTTTTGTAAGGTTTAACATAAACTTCATCTTGTCTTACAGCCTGTATAATATTGCTTGAATCTGCTCCAGTAGGTAAAACGCGAATCCATGAAGACAAAGCAGATAAATCGTTAGGGTTAAAGAAAATAAGATCTCCACTATTAGGAGGGGCTTTTACATAATACGTTCCTGAATGAACAGAACCAATGTGCGCGTGTCGCCAGTTAAAGTGGCCTTTCGAATTAATATTAAACCACATTGACTGTATTCTAACACGACCTGTTAAGCCTAACTGCGTATGACAAGCATTACATTGGTTTTCTATAGCATCCCATATAGGATCAATAATAGGATCTATAGGATTGTGAAACATGGGAGATTGCCACCCTCCTATATTAGTTTGATGTTGACCTTTAGTGCTAGAAGACATATCTAAAACAAAAGAAGAAATGTCTGGTAAATCTAATGTTCTCATAAAAAGAGGACTAGCAAAAAGAGGTGCGTCTTCTTTTATTTCAATCATTTTTTCTTCTTATTAGGTCCATAAAACTTTGCTAGGCCTTTTGTTCCTAGTGACGCGGCTACAATACCTCCAAGACTGTATTGATACCAATCTGGCATACCAGACAAAGCCATGAAACCATCTGCCACTATTACCCTACCCCATTCCCCACAGAAGGACAGTATAAGTGGAATACTGAATAATATTAAAATATATTCGTCTTTCCACGATCCTTGTGTTGCCCTGATAGCGGCTAGATCCCAATCAATATCGCCTGTTGCTTCTTTCATCCTGATGGTCGCTTCCGCTTTATTCGCAGCTACTTTGCCATCTAGCCATGTTGTAGCTAGACTTCCAACGGAAGAAAATAATGGTCCTGCTAAATTAAACATTGTTTGTCCTTTCTAAATATTTTAATAATTGTAAATTTAATGATATTGTAATTCTAGGATTTCTAGGAGTAGGCGGCATTGGTTTTACTTCATGTGCAAGCCAACTAGGAAACATAATAAAATCACCTTCTTTAATAGGGGGGCTATACTTAGCGCAATATTTTTCTGCTTTTAAAATTACGGAGTGTGATCGGTACGTTACTAAAGGATCTAAAAAACTAAGTGGTGCGTGATTGTGAGGATCATATGCTAAAAAGTGAACACAAGAAAAATGAGTAGGGTCATTAAAAAGTCCTACATGTGTGTGTGCTTCTTGCCACTCTCCTTTGTCGTAATAATTGTACCAAACACCTTTTAGTTTAGCTTCATAATCTTCACCATCAAAAAAACTGTGTATTACTTTTACATACTGACTATGTATTTCTTTACCAATTTCGTTATCATCTGCAATTAACTTTTTTGTTATTTCTGGTTCATCAAAAGAGGTTATTAAATTGTTGGTTAGCCACCCTTCAGGAGGAGACTTACTTACGGCTTTATTAGCGTCATTAATAAAAGGTATAACTACGCTTTTTAATTTATCATTATTTTCAACACTACCGTGATATATAGGAACAGAAAATAAATCTTTTCTCATACAAAAGGAGGCCCTAAATACCACGCAACCAAAGAATGTCTAACACCTGACGTAACAGGAGTAACTCTGTGTGAAAGGTAAGAAGGAAAAGTTATTATAGTTCCTTTCTTTTTTAGGTTAGGATCAAGGTTTTCTATACCATCCAAATTTCGCATTTGAAAATCTCCACCCTCATACGTTGAAGGGTCAGAAAGCTGTAAAACTAAACTTATTTTTCTTTGCGCCCCACCATCTTCAGAAAATTGTTTTGGATCGCCTGTATCCTGATGCCACCCATAATGTCCGTTTTTATCATACGTTGTAAACTGACACGGAAAAGTTTCTTGATCGTAAAAAAGATTATAACGCCACGCTTCTTTATTTGCAATTTTTGCGTAGGAAAACAACATACCTGTAATCCATCTATTATCTATCCACGCTACAGAACTATCTCTTACGTTTTTATTTCTTATTTCTTTAGGTTCTGTTAAAGTATCGTCACTAAATGTACTGGCTTGATGTTGAGGTATATTTTTTCCTATGTTTATAAATAGATCACATATACTGTGGGGTATTTCATCTATCCAAAAATAGGTGATAGGCACATTATCGTGGGTAATCATTAAGAAACATTAAATAAAAAAGGGTTAAGGTTTACATTTTTTGATGCCGCCAAAATCATATTTTCGCCTTGTCCTGCGTGTACAAAATTAGTTGTTCCATCGCCAAAGTAGTTAAAGTTTATAGTTTGTCTGTATAATACATCTGTTGGTGCGCCACTGCTATGAGGTCTTGAGGCATTAAAAAATAACATTCTATTTTCTTTGCTCTCTATAGGTGTGCCATCTTCCATCATAGTAGGGGCATCACATGTTGTTAAAAAGAATAAAGCTCCTATGTGGTCTACGTTGTAATCAATATGGGGAGCATGTATCTCTACTGTGGGTAAATAAGTTTTCATGTACATATTTACTTTTATACGCATAAGAGACATCATGTTTAACTTTTTAATTATATTCATAAAAGGTGTAAGATTAGGTACTGAAGAGTGCCATTCGTTTTTTACATTATTACAATCAAACAACAAATTTACAAAGTAAAAAGCTTCAGGGCTTTCATTAGGACATGGCCCTGTTATAGATTTTTCAAAATACCAAGGGAATGTAGGATTACCGCTTGTGTTAGACAAACACTCTTTTAATTGCGCGTATTCTATAGGCGGTAAAAAATTATCAAAAACTGCATACCAAAATGTTCCTACTTTTGGAAAAGATACCTCATTAAGTTTTTCTAAATAATTTTCTTGTGTTATTAGAGTAGTCATTTAAGACTTTCAATTTGAAGTTCGTAAAGAGGTTTTTTAGCTAACGGCGATATTAGAGTAACCATATGGGGTAAACCGCCTGCTAAAAAATAAGACATTCCATACTGCGGTAGATTAGGTTTAACATTTCCTGCTCCTCCAATCGCCAATCCTATGCCACCCATGTTACAATCCCAAGAAGGTGATAAACACATTGTTATACTCCAATGAAGATGTGTATCATTACAAAGAGACAAGCCTGACAAAGGTTGCCATTCTCGTATGCTTACTTGTACGTTGTCACGATGTCTTAAATATTCAAACTCTTCATCTTTACACGTTTCTGAGTAAATATTTTTTAGTGTGTTTTCAAGATCTTTGTCTTGCAAGCTATAACTAATACAACTCCCTATAACTCCAATACGTTTATCTTTATTCCAATCTAATGAACTATTACTTAAAACAAAGTCAAGATGTTGCGTTTCATTAGAAAGCCTATTAAGAATATTTTTATCTAAACAATCTGGTCGTTCAGCAAAAACCCACACTACTTTTTCTCTTTCGTAGATTCTATTAATAAGTTAGCACAAGTGACCCTTGCCATTTGATGTTGATCTACCTGCATTTTAGAAACAGCTATTTTTCCTTCAATGTCTTTTAGTTGTGCTACTAAATAGCGTTGCTTTGGTTCTAGCTTGTCTACCTCGTACTTTTTATCGTCTATAGTTAGCTCGTTATCTTTTATATTTATTGTAGTTTCTGTCATTAGTATCCTTTCTTATTTACTTCTGTTGGACATCCATGCTGAAGTACCCATATATGCACCTACTATACCTGCTCCAGAAATGTAAAACAAGTTAGAAATATCAGAAAGTGCTTTTATATGGTCTATTGGCATAAAAAACATGCCTCCTGTAAACAAGCCCATACCAATTAGTGTACCTGTAGCCATTCTACGTTGCGCTTTTTGTTTTCGCAACTCTGCTTCTGATTTGTTTATCTCTTTTGCGTGTGCAAGCTCCTCATCTGTCACGATTCCGTCACCGTCCATGTCATAGTCCTCATATTCACTGTGTTTTTGAAACTTTTTCTGTGTCATATTTGCAATACCCCCTTGGTCTATCAGGATCTAACACTTCATCCCTTCTTAAATGCCCCTCTAAAAACATAGCTCGTTCCACATGATCCAGAGAATAGGTAATCCCTGTACGTGCTTCAATGGCTTTTCGGACATAAAATACGTCAGACTTAGGAATATGGACTTTATATATAGTATTGGGGTTGTTTTCCGCAATAGTGTCATAAAAATCCTCTAATACCCTATCTGATGCGTAAAGCTTCTGCTTTTTCTTCATTGTGTACGTCTTGTAGCATAAAATCTCTGTGTTTCTGTCGTTCTAAGTCATTTCTTTGTTTAACTTCGTCTGTTTCCAGTTGAATAGAAACAGTAAACCTAAATTGAGGCCCAGAAAAACTTTGGGGTCTAATGGCATGGGGTTGATTGTCACTAAACATAATAATTCTTCCTGCTTTATATCGTGAGGTATACGCTATTTCCTCGCCTTTAGCGTCATAAAAGAGTGTTTCACCATGCCACCCCTCTTCCCAATCTAAATTAGCGTAGTATAAAAGAATAGTTTGATCTCTGTGAATATGTGAGTAGTAAGTATCTCCTGCGCTAACAAGGTTACACACAGTTCCTGCAATATGTTTTCCTTTAGCAAGCTTTTCTACAATAGGTAAGAAATTTACAGAGCGTAAGTCTTCAACAGTCCATCGTGCATGTAGATCATATTTATCGTTATGCCTGTCTTGCCACCCCTGTATATTAAAATTAGAATGAAACAGTTTTTCATAAACCATCATACGAACAGAAAACGGAACTTCATCATCGTATACTTCAATAGGGTAGTTAGGAACTTTGTACATAGTTGGTTATATCTAAGAAGGAGAGGCGCAGAGGGAGGCTACTTATGTGTTCACCACTCGCTCTGCGCCCCTGATGTAGCTAATTAAAGCTACTACTGGAGGAGAACCTATATTATACACGCAAAGAAATACATAATGCAAGCGTTTTTTTACCCTTTGTTTAACAATATTGTTAGAACCCATAATAATGTAAAACAACATTGTTTAACAAAGAGCGTTTCACTTAGTTATACTCTTGCTTTTTTGGGAGTCAAGACAATAATTTGACACGCTGTATATAGTAGTTCCTAATTAAGGTCATACTATGTGTGCTTTTTCGTATCACTTAGGAAAGTGGTTAACAGCCAAGAATCACCTTCTGTGTGTTTCTACATAGATAATAACGCACCGCAGGGCTGTGGCCCTCGCATGGGTCAAAAACGACACAAATATGTCGCATTTGGATGATCGTATGCTGCAAATCTGAATCCGACACAATCCGCGCCAATATTGGAATCCAATACGCGTTTAAACGCTTGGTTTATCTGGATTCCTAAACTGTTAGTTTATCAGTTAGTATAATATTGGCGTGAATATATACCCATGACTCCGACTCGACTTGTTTTGTATTAATGGATGTATGATTAACCATTCATTACCCATTAGCGCTAATTTAAGCGCCATACAGCGCCTATATATAATTACGGTATGATTACCCATAAAAAACGTTAACGCTTAAAACCGTTTCAAACGCCTTGTTTTATTAGCTATAAAAACGCGCTTGCAATACTTGTATAATAGTATAGTCTTTTTTATAGCCTTTGCGCTTTTGGCGTGTGGCGATTCGTTTAAACAATATTGAAAAGGAAAACATTATGAATACAGTTAAGACAAATAGTAGAACATTTAAATCACGCGCTAAGACAAACGCTTATATGACTCGGTTTACGGCTACCGCTAAAAGACTCGGTATGATACCGCATTATGATATTTCTATTAATGGCCGTTCAATTGTTATCACGTTAACGGCGCGACCTTTAGACGTTAAACCATGCGTTAACGCTATGCGACCATTATGTAAGGATAAGAATGATTTAATTAATACGGTTCACGCTTGTTTTTATGATATAGGCAATAATCATTTATTGTTTGAATTAGGTCAATCTTTCGGAATGGACATTAAGCGTCCATATGCGACTCCGTTTAGCCGTTTGATTACAGCGCATTTAGTTTAAACCATTTAGGAAAAGGAATATTCAAATGATAACTTTATATTTTATTCACAAAAGCATTTACGGTAATGATCTTTACTATCCAGATTGCGACGCGACTCGGAATATCGCGACTATATCCAAACGCAAAACATTTGATATTGACGCGTTAAGACTATTGAAAAAAACGTATTGCTTTGACGTTAAGATTAACACTATTGAACTAGATATATAACAATTACGGCGCGTCAATTACGGCGCGCCTATTATCAATTAATGATCGTATATAAAACATAAGGAAAAACAAATGCCACTAGATGTTACAAATTATAAAACACAAATAGGCGATATTACGAAGTATAAGACACAAACGGCGCACGCCTTAAAGACAATGAAAGCGCATTGTGACTCAGATGCTTTTATAATTGAGTGCAGACTCAAGGCGCGCGAAAAATTAGCGCGTGCAATCGTAAATGGAAAAATACATTGGAATCGATTGCCAAAACTAATCATGAAAAATACAAAAATGAATAAAGACATAGACGGAATCGAGATGGAAATTTTTGGTTTATCATTCGCTCCGCATTGGATAAGCGGATTCAATACTTGTAACGGTTTATCCATAGGATGCGCGGAGTCTTGTCTTATGTTTACTGGAATGGGCCAAAAGTTTATGAAAGATTCAAACGGCGACCATACAGTCGCAATCGCGCGAATTGTTAGAACTATATTATGGTTTGAATATCGCGATCAATTCAAGGCGCGTTTATTACATGAATTAAAATTAAAATATAACTTGTTAAAAAGCAAAAATATTGAATTGGGATTCCGTCCAAATGTTTTTAGTGAAGTAAAATTCGAAAAGTTATTCCCAGAATTATTTACTTTTTGTGAGAATAGGATTCCGATTTACGATTATGTAAAAGATATTAAGCGCGTAAAAGACAATCCGTTTTCTAGTTTTTACAATATGACGTTTTCACTATCAGAGAATAACGCCTTGTTTATTCCTACCGCTTTAAAGCATGGATGTAATATTGCGGTAGTAACGGATATTCCCACCACCAAAAGAAAAGACAATAAAAAGCAATACTTACACGCCGTACCAAAAATTCTTACCATTAACGGCGTGACTCTTGAATGTATTGACGGCGACAAAAATGATGCGCGCTTTTTGGATACGAAAAATAAATACGTAATTTTGCGCGGTAAAGGACAAACAATAAAAAACGACAAAACAAGTTTTATGCTTAAAATATTTGATAACATGAAAGGAAATTAAGTTATGAATTACGAACCAGACTCAAAACTATACGACCAATACATTGAACTAGAATCCAAAATAGTTAAACTTGAAAATGAAATTTCAGATTTAAAAACTAATAAAAAGGCGTTGGTTAAATTGGCCAACCAACGGTATGATATTATAGATAGTTTTGCTTCAGAAATTGCGAGTCTTAAAGCTATTATAGAAGAACAAAAACAAGAGATTGCGAGTCTTAAAGCGCAATATTATATATAACGTCAAAAAATTGGCGCGTTAACTCTGGGAGGTTTGTCAAAATATTGACGGCCTCCTTTTTTTCTTACCTAGTTTAAAATAGAACAAACCATGAACAAATGACCGTATGGGTCGGCGCGTTGGATTCGGAGAACAAAAGGAGAACATTGATGACCGTACTATGTCAAAATATTGACACTCATGGGTTGGGAGAACGAATCGTGAACAACCATGTCAAGCGGAACAAATCGTGAATCTTTTGGGTGTGGCATTTTTGCAACAGAGGGTTGGGCGAGGGTTGGGAGTGATTCGTTTTTTAGGGTTGGGCGTGGTGGGGCTTAACTGATGGTAGGCTATAACCCTTTGTTTTTATTGGATAAAATAAATGATTTGACAATAGAATCGATTTATGAGACAACTGTATCAAGGAGGAAAAAGATGGATGATAAAAATAGCAACGTAATACCGTTAACCAAAGACGGCATCTGTGTGAGCAAATGGAGGACAACCAGTTTTTTATATAAATCAAATTGGGGGATGGATGATCCAGAGGATACACTGAAGATAACAAACGCAGAACTGCGTAAAATTTTGGGGGTTGACCCTGATAGCGAATCAGCGTAGGGTATATATGCTGATAAATGAAACTCAAATTGGAGGAACTACTATGTTAAACATTGATTATGACAAACTAAACATTGAAACACTTGGGTCTTTAGACTTGATTAACAAGGCTCAGCATGATGGCACTAAAGCAAATGTGCTAAACTTAATCAGGCACTATAGCGCCAACGGTATCAAGCCTACATACCATAGGGAGCGAAAGCAGAAGGACATCTGGGCGATTGATATAACAGACTGGTTTATCAGGGTGAACTTTGGCAAGAGGGTTAGCTACTTCCCACACTCCAAAAAAGCTGGCAACCATGTAGCCAAGAAGGAACTTGTCAAAAATGGGCGGTTTGTTAAGACTGCGGTACGCACATACGGTTAAGGTGCAAAAGGGCAGACACTCAATGTGTCTGCTCTGACGAAGCTAGAGGGTTTTGTTTTTCCCTTTCAATGTTGTTTTACCTCTAGCTTCATCAGAGTAGATACCTACCCTATACTAGTAACGGTTAATTTAAGGAGGAGATTAAGAATGTTAAAAAAATATAAGATAGAATACTTTGACGAGATTGAGGCAACAGATGAGGAACAAGCAAAAGAGTTTTTGTTGTCGCACCTTTCAAGTGATGTTGAGAATAGTGATGTAACTTGTTTTGAAATAACTGCGATTGAGGAGGAGTAAGAATGGAAATAGTAATTAGGCTGACTTGTGAAGAAAAACCTACAGTACAAGATGTACTAGACTACATAAACGATTTAGGTGAAGATTTAGACTTTGAAATAAAGGAGAACAAAAATGACTATGATATTTGATTATGCTACTAAAAAAGAATTAAAAGAAAACATTGGTAAGCCGTTGAGATACGAAGAGACATCTATCTTTGGAGTGGAGTACAAGTCAAACGGAACACTGACAGGAACGAATCACCCTAGACGAAGTTGGTTTGCTAATGTCACAATGGAAAATGATATAATAAAAGCAGTGAAGTAACAATGATTGAAACAGTAACAACATACGGCTTATTGATGGTAATGAACTTTGCCACGCTAGAACAATGCGAAATGTGGGCAGAGAAGCTATACAATCAGAACAAGGGCGCTTGTTTCCAGCAATTCGAGGAAGTATATGCAGAGATTCAAATGCCCCCTGAAAGGCCAGAATTTTTGAGAAAACAAATGGTAGGAGAATAGATATGAGCAGATGGAGTTGGAGGTTAGCACATAAATGGGTTGGTCACATGGGCGACACTACCTATTCAAAGAGTGTTAACGTCTACGAAGACGCTGACGAACTGTATAAGATAACAATCAAAGGTTTAACTGAGCAAGAGCATTATCTTTATCTTGATAAGCTAGACGAAGCAAAAAAAGAGTGGGAGGAGAGAGAATGAAAGTTGAAACTAAGTGTATCATATGCCGTAAACCTAATGCTTTCATATATGTAAAGATACCGCAAAATACTTATTGTGCCGATTGTTATGGCAAACACCACGACCCTAAATTTTTAACATGGAGAAGGAGTAACAAAAGATGAAGACCAACCAGAAGCTATTAGATATGACTGACATAGAAGTATATGACCTATCACCAAAAGAGATGATAGCTAATGAAGTGGGTCTACCTATGTTTGACCTAGAGGAAGCAAAGCATACTGATGTATACTGCTCAGATGACTTAGATATAGAGTGCCTAGTACATTCAGATGGAGAAATAGTTGATGGTATGAACTTACTTGTAAAAGTAAATCAGCCATCACAGAACATCAAAGATAGCTATAAATTAATGATAAGTGCAGACTATTTTGATTTTGTAACACAGGAGGATGAAGATGAATAAAAGATATAACTCAATGAGCATAGATAAGGTTGATGGCAAGACGTACTGGCACAAATCCTTTGAGAGCATGGAAGAAGTAAAGGCTCACTGTAATAGGTATGTTCATAAACCATGTGATATAATAGTGTATGACATATCAAAAGATTTAGGAGCAATAAAGTTTGTAGAGATATGGGAGGATTTCAAATGATATTTAAAGATGAACTACCATTAAACCATGCATATAGCTTTGAACACTTGGTCAACGCATGGGCATTAGATAAACAAGAAGAGGACGAAGAGTGTTATCCTGACTTGTACACTACCAACTTAGACTACTATTTGGATTGGGCATATAACTTTTTGCGTGAGGAACTTACCTTATTTGGATTGGAGTGGGCATGAATTGTTGGCACTGTAATACAGAACTAATATGGGGAGGAGATCACGACTGTGAGGATAGTGTAGAGTGGCTCATAGTTAGCAACCTACACTGCCCTAACTGTCAGAGCCATGTAGATGTATACTTCCCTAGAGATGAAGGAGAGGAGGAAGATGATGAGTAAAGAAGAACCACCACATATAGCCCTAGCAAAGGCTCGTATATTATCTGACCTAAGATACATAGATGTATGGAAGGCTGACTTGATTAAAGACATACTATTAACAGAGAGCATTGAAGAATATGAAAATAAGAAACTTAATAAACCCAATAGCGAGAGCCATGCTAAGAGAGAGGAGGCCTAAGCAAATAATACCCAATAAAAAGAAGGGTCAGGCGAAAAGGGTTGCCGAATCAAAAATAAAAGAGTACAAGAAAGAAGGAGGATAACATAGATAGTGAAACATATTGGAAACTTAATAGGCCAGATCTTAGATTGTCGCCATCACCTAATTACAGTGTATTAAAACAAGCTAGAAGGACTAGGAAGTTTATAAGAGAGAACAAGAGTAAAGCATTAACAGACGAACAGAGTATTAAATTATTTGGAGGAGAATACATTGAAGGACATTTTGGAAACACCAGATACCATAAAGGCGATTATGATTGATGCCTTGCAGAAAACAGTAAAAGAGGTATCGTATCACAATGATAGGCAAGAAATATATAAATACCTATCATTTTACAACAAAGACTTATCACCGTTGTGGAAGGTTGATCGCTTTGAGATAGCCATGCCGTTTGCACCTGATGATATGTTGATAGATGAGGAAGGTTTACTACGAGGAGAAAACTACGCATTTCGTATTAAGACAGAAGGTAGTTTGTACATGGGCAATGCCTTGATTTTAGGAGTAGACAAATACGGTAACTTTACTTCACCGCGCACCACCCTAGAAGATGTAAAAGAGCAAGTTATGTTTGAGGGTAGGGTAAAAATAGTAGAAGACTACAACGGATTTTCAATAGTTAAACCAGAGGAGGTACATTAAATGGAAATAGAGATGAAGGAAACACAGATAGAGAACACATTCACTATCAAGCTAACTAAGACTATGCTAAACAAGTCTACTATAGACGCATCTAAAGTCGTAAAAGATTGGTACTTTTATGCCTTAGAAGGCAACTTTGGGGATATGCTACGAATGGAACAAGATGAGCATGACGCAGAGTTTGCCTTTGGTGCGCCTACCAAGATAAAGTTCTACAGAACTAAGGGTAGAGGTGACAATAGGTTCTGGATTAAGGACTTGCGTAAGTATGCAGATACAGGCGACTACCTGACTGTTGAGGAAGCCTATGTAGGCAGAATGGGTGGAGAAGGTGGAGTTAAGACCATCATTATAAATGTAAATGAGCCAGAAGTAGTAGAAAAAGGAGAATAGAAATGATTGGATTAACAGAAGGTTTTATAGCAACCCTAGCTATAGCGTGGAGCGTACATACGGCTGACTTTCACGAGATGGTAAAAGAGAGATACGAGCAAGGCTATTGGTGGAAGTATAGGCCAGAGTTTGTAGAGGATGACCGTATTGCTATCCCCTTTATAACAGAACAAGGAAGATTTGTTTTATTTCAAATAGGCGAAGAATGAGAGTAGAACTTGATGGAAAGTACTGGGGGCTACCTGACACAGAAGAAGCACAAAAATTGGTTGATGAATTATATGCTCATCATACATCAATGGCAGTATTAAAATATCTAATAAATAGTGCAGGTGTCAGGGAGTTGGCTTTATGGGATCGTATCAAAGAAATGTCTATTAAACATAGGAAGGATTCAGAGTGAACAAAAAAGAAGCGGAAGACCTAATAGTATTCTTTAAAAAGACAACGCAAGGAACTATGAAGATAAACCACATATGCAAAAATGAAGAAGATAAAAAGTTTTTAAAAAATGCTATGATGGGTAGGCGAGGTCTTAAGTCAAAACTTGATGGAAAAGATTTAGTAACAGTTAGAAGTAGAGAGGAACACGATGAAATCCAAAGAAGAGATAAAGAAAGTATTAAAAAAGAAACTCAGAGTAGAACGGCTAAACTTGAACGAGTTGAACCCTGTTGACCCATTGCAAGAATATAGGTTGTGCTTTAATGGTTATCAAGTATTTGGCTTTAAAGAAGAAGAGTGTTGGGATCAAGCAGTCAACATAGTAATAGAAGAAGAGTTAAACATAACGGAGGATGATTAAAATGGAATCAGAGATATATAAAGTATTTTGGTTTTATGTCCACCTACTAGAGTGGGGAGGCAGGGTAACAGGTCTGGGTTATAACCTTTTAAGCATTATAATATTCGTATTTATTCAACCTGCCCTAGTAATATTCTTTTTTATGCTATGGCGATATGAAAGATGGAGAAGAACTTAATGGTGTATGTTATTTATTTGGTGGCCTACCTAGCATGTATGGTACTAGTGTTTAGGCATTATATGAGAGAACTTGATGATGCTAATAAAGACAAAAAGTAAGGCCTATTGTTTTAGGGTATTTACTATGTTAAGCTGCGTCTTTAATGCTTTGCTAGGAGGTATGGCCTATCAGTCTTTCAGTGTTCGTAACTGGGAGTGGAAAAGACAAGGGCGCTACAACTTAGTATATCCTATTGACTACGTATTAGGTGAATACCATTGCCTTAACAGTTGGGTTAGTTGGAGAATTGCAAGAGATAATATAAAGAAATTACGGAAGGAGTACAGAGATGCAGAGGAGAAATACTATATCACTCAATGGTAAATCTACTATTGATGATCTCGTAGAGTTCTACTACAGAACACCACAATTTATATCCCTACGAACAAAAACGCAAAAGTCCTACGAGTATGCTTTAACTATGGCTTGTAATACGGCTATTACAGAGGCAAAAAAGCTAGGACATATTAAGCTAGACAAACTCACAACTCAATATTGTAAAACAGCCTATCAAGATTGGCTGAGAAGAGGTGTTAGGACAGCTAACCTAACAGCTACAATACTTTCTGTTGTGTTACATATGGCCGAAGAACTGGAAGCCTTACTTAAAAACCCTTTCAAGAACATAAAGCGTATGAAAGAAAACTCCAGAAAGGTTATGTGGTCGCAGGCACAAGTTAGGCTTTTCTTAGATACGGCATACGCTGAGTGGAAGTGGAGAAGCATAGGTCTTATAGTTCATATGGCTTACGAATTTGCACAGAGAGTTGGAGATATGCGACTATTAGAATGGCGCAACCTAAATCTTACGGAAGGTACGTTACATCTTGTTCAATCTAAGAAAAGGGCAGAGGTTTCTATGCCTATCCAAGAAGATTTACTACAAATGCTAATACAACAACAACAAGACTTTGGTTTCCAGAAATACGTTGCACCTCATGTAACGCCGAAAAATGGTGCGTACAAGCCCTATCTTGATATAGAGGTGTCACCTATGGTTAATGACGTTAAGGCTGCGTGTGGCTTACCTAATGAGTTACAAGCTATGGACATGCGTAGGACTGCTATCACAGAGATGGTAGAGGCAGGAGTAGACACAACTCAGATCATGGCGGTCAGTGGACACAATTCACCTAACTCAATGTCACCCTACCTGAAGCACACCTACAGTTCTGCGGATAGTGCGCTCTCTAAGAGAGGGGCATACAGAGATGCTTGATGTTAAAGAATATGTTCGTTCTTTAGATATTGAAACTGGAGAAACATTGACCTTGAATTGTCCTGTGTGTGGCGGTATAAAAAAATTTACGGTTACTAATACTGGAGAGGGTTCTTACATTTATAATTGTTTTAGAGCGTCTTGTAAGGTCAGGGGAAAGGAATGTAAGAGTATGTCTGTGTCTGACATTAAAAATAAACTTAACGGCAACCACAACAACAAAGAATATCTTGCCAAAAATGCTCATTTTGGTTTGCCAGAATATATCACAGTAGACCTAAGCACTCATTTAATGCGCCGTTTCATTGATAGGTGGAAACTACACCACATACCATTATTCTATGATGTTAAGGATAAAAGGGCGGTGTTTCCTATCTTTAAGAGGGGCAAAATAATAGATGCTGTAGGTAGATCACTCACGGACAAGACTCCTAAATGGTTACGCTATAATGATGCTGCTTACCAGTATACCTTTTGCGTGGGCGAGGATAGGGGAGTAGCCGTTGTTGTCGAGGACATAATATCAGCGATAGTTGTTGGAACATTATTCACTGGAGTGTCAGGAATAGCATTACTAGGCACAACATTACGTCAGCAAAATAAGGATGCTTTGACGCAGTATAACAAAATAGTAGTTGCACTGGATAGAGATGCTTCAAGTAAAACAATACATTACACGAGAGAGTTAAAGTCATATTGTGATGATGCAGAGGTAGTAGCGTATGCCTTGAAGCAAGATGTTAAAGAAAGAAATGAAGAGGACTTAATTGGGTTGCGAAAGGTTTGTTATGAAACAGCTTGAGTTTTTTATTTTTAAAGACGATAATCAGTCTGATGATATGAGGGTCTGTAAAGACTGCCATAAAACTAAACCCATTACTTCCTTTTATGTGAAGTATTACAACAAAGGAGATAAGCCTTCCTATGGATATGTGTGTACTAGTTGTAAAAGGATACACGCGGATTTAATACAGAAGCTAAAGACAAAAAATTGGCCTCCCCCTGATACTTGTTATTGTTGTGGTGAAAAGGAAGGAAATCGTATTACTACTAAACTGGTAGTAGATCATTGTCATCAAACAAAAAAGTTTAGAGGGTGGATATGTCATAAATGTAATACTGGTATAGGGCTTTTGGGTGACACTATTGAGGGTGTTGAAAAAGCAATAAAATATTTACGAAGAGGAGAAAAGAAGGATGGAGTTATCACTACTACGGAGTTTGATGAGTAAGGACTTTTATGAGGACCATAAAACGACTTGCCCTGATAAACTATTTAGCAAAGATATACGTAAAGTAAAAAGCACATTAGATTGTGCTATGAAGCAGTACGAGAAGGATATTACTGTAGCAGATTTACAAGCGTTGTTCTTATCTAATAATGCTACAATGACAACAGCTACTAAGGATATGTACAATTCTATTTTTAGCAAGTTGAAGAACGAAACCCCCTTAACAAAAGAGATAGCGCAGGATGTGCTTGCTAAGTTGTACAGGCAATCAGTAGGCGAAGATGTAGCCAATTTAGGCTTTGAGTATGTCAATGGTTCACTTAATTCACTAGAGCCTTTGCGTAAACTATTAGATAGGCATCAAGATAACTTTTTGCCTAACTTGAAGATAGAGTGGGATGATATGAGCATTGATGCTTTGCTTGCTGCTAACGCAGTCCAGTGTCAGTGGAAGTTTAACATTCCTTCTTTGGCTAGGCGTATAGAGGGCATCAGCGCAGGGCATCTTGTGATAGTGGGGGCTAGACCTAACACAGGTAAGACATCTTTTCACGCTAGTATAATTGCGGCTGAGAACGGCTTTGCATTACAGGGTGCGAAGTGTATGATCCTGTGTAATGAAGAAGCGACTGACAGGGTTGGTTCACGGTATTTGTCTGCCGCTACAAACATGAACGCAGACGAGGTTAGAAGTAACTTAGCCCTAGCTAGAAAGAGGTATCAACCTGTCAATGACAACATCAAAGTTAGGGATGTTACAGGCATGACAATGGATTGGGTCGAGGCCGTAGTAAAGGTAGAACAACCTGACATTGTGGTGTTAGACATGGGTGACAAGTTTGCAGCACGAACAGGTGAGCGTTCAGACATCTATCTTAAGGAAGCAGCAATACACGCCAGAAACATAGCCAAGCAATACAACTGTGCTATTATCTGGATGTCACAGCTATCTGCAGAAGCGGAGGGCAGGGTCAACGTCAATCAATCTATGTTGGAGGGTAGTAAGACAGGCAAAGCAGCAGAAGCAGATTTGATGATACTAATAAGTAAAGACCTAGTAATTGATGGTTCTGAGGAGGAAGACTTAACAAGGTACTTGATTTTAGCTAAGAATAAGCTTAAAGGTGGATGGCATGGACGCATAGATGTTCAATTAGATGGAGAAAGAGCTAGGTATTCAGCATGATATTAATACTTGACGTAGAGAACACTACAACAAAGCGAGATGGTAAGCTACACCTTGATCCCTTTGAGCCTACCAATACGTTGACACAGGTTGGGGTGATGAACATGAAAGGTAAGCATCACATCTTTACGTTTGACCACAAGGAGAAACAGGACGAGGACGGCACACAGCACAGGACATTGCAGAGCATACTAGACAAGACAACAGTATTGGTAGGACACAACCTGCAACACGATTTGCAATGGCTATGGGGTTGTGGGTTTAAGTATGAGCAAGAAGTATATGACACAATGCTTGCAGAGTATATATTACAAAGAGGACTAAAGAAGTCTGTGTCGTTAGCTGCTTGTGCTGAAAGGTACGAACTGGATTACGACAAGCAAGACACCTTAAAAGAATACTTCAAGAAAGGATACGCCACTAATGAAATACCCTTAGCAGAATTGTCGGAGTATCTAACCTATGATTTGCTTGTGACTAAAGCATTATACGAAAGGCTAGAACAAGAGTACGCCAAGCCTGATTCTGCTTCCTTAGTGAATGTACGCAACATATCCAATAACGTATGTAAGACACTTACCAGAGTATACATAAATGGTTTTAAGATAGATAAACACGCTTTAACAAAGGTGCGTGACGAGTTCGTAAAAGAACTAGAAGAGATAGAGGTTAGGCTTAACGCTTCTGTGAAGTTGTTAATGGGAGATACGCCTATCAACCTGAACTCACCTGAACAAGTAAGCCAAGTTATATACTCCAGGAAAGTACATGATAAGAAGGAGTGGGCAGCGCTGTTTGAGTTTACGTTTGCGAAAAATGAGTATGAAGATGCGGTTAAGGCTAACAGTTCTTTGATAGGCAAGACTAAGGCTCGTACCTGTGATGAGTGTGATGGCAAGGGTAAGGTCCATAAGAAGAAGAAAGATGGTACACCGTTTGCCAAGCCCAACAAGTGCAAGAAGTGTGATGCAAAGGGCTACCTCTTGACAGAAACAAAAGAGATGGCAGGTCTTGGTTTAAAAGCCCCTGCTAAGTCATGGATTAGTGCTAATGGTTTTTCTACAAGTAAATCTCATTTAGATACACTTATTAGTGGTACTAAGCGCAAGGGCTTAGAGGTCGCATACACCTTCTTGACAGACCTAAAAAGACAAAGCGCTGTGTCCAGTTATCTGTCTAGTTTCGTTGATGGCATACAGAACTTCACTAAGCCTGATGGGTTCTTACATGTAGGTCTGACACAACATGTTACTGCAACAGGCCGTTTCTCAGGTCGCAATCCCAATATGCAAAACATGCCGCGTGGCGGTACGTTTCCTGTGAAGCGAGTGTTTATTTCACGGTGGGAGGGTGGCAAGATTTTGGAGGCTGACTTTGCACAGCTAGAGTTCAGGGTCGCTGCCTTACTCAGTCAAGACAAGACTGCTATGGAAGAGGTTGACACAGGCTTTGACGTTCACAGCTACACCGCTAAGATTATTTCAGACGCAGGACAACCTACTTCACGACAAGAGGCGAAGGCTCATACCTTTGCGCCGTTGTATGGGGCAACAGGGTACGGCAGGAGTAAAGCGGAAGCGGAATACTATACGCATTTCATAGAGAAGTATAAAGGCATAGCAGCTTGGCATAAAAGACTTGGCAATGAGGCTATGCGTTTCTTTAAGATAACTACACCATCAGGTAGACAGTACGCTTTTCCAGATGTGGAGCGTAGGGGTGACAAAGTATCGCACTTTACTATGATAAAGAATTATCCTGTACAAGGGTTTGCCACAGGGGATATAGTGCCTATCATATTATTAGAAATAGAGAAGCACCTAGAGATAGACAACTTACACAGCTTACTAGTAAATACTGTCCATGATTCTGTGGTATTAGATGTTCATCCTGCTGAAGAGAGTGCCGTTTTAGGCATAATTAAAGACATTAACAACAAGCTATCAAGCATCATAGAATCGTACTATGACATTGATGTTAATGTGCCAATGTTACTTGAAGCAAAAATAGGTAATAATTGGCTTGACACCAAAGACGTTTAAGATTAACGTAGTTTTATTAATAAGGAGTAATTATATTATGGAAAATAATTTAAGTGTAATGGAAATGGATGCTAACACTGACTTAACTACAGGTTTTGGAAAAGTTAGTGAAACCCCCAAGTCTGCCCTATCAGAGTTACGGATGGTGCATAACAATATCATGGGCAGCAAGACTGTTGATGGAGAAGAAATGGAAGTGGCTGTTATAAAAGCAGGTTCTTTCTCAGCGAGGATGCCTGATGGCGAAATGTATTACAGCGCCACAGCTACGGCAAGGCTTTTTCTAATGAAGTTTTGCTATGAGCGTTTTGATGCTAATGGTCTTAGGGCTGACGGTAACAAAGGTAATGTGATTAGGACAGTCTTTCACAGCACTCTTAATGGCGATCTTAAGGACAATGATGGCACATATAACTGCGGTAGAGGTGCTTACATCTCTAAGGAAGCCTATCAAGCTTTGCCTGAGTCGAAACAGCAATTTTACAAAAGCTGTAAGCCAAAGACTGTTATTTTTGGTATGTGTTCTTTTGATAAACCAATGGATAGTAATGGTAACGCTGTGACACTCGATGAGTTCCCTTTTAAGATGCACGTTGGTGGTAACGAAAGCCGCGCAAACTTAACAAGCATGGCTTCAAAGCTACCTGCAGACGCGCCTATGATTTACAATATTGAGCTTAAAGCTGTGGCTAAAAAAGGAACTGCAATAAACTACGCAGTCTTTCAACCTACGGTGAAGGATAAGATTAAAGACATTCAGGATACGGACGATCAGGAAACGATGAAAGATTTTTCAGCATGGGTCAAGGACAAGAACACCTACACTATGAATGTATGGGCTGAGAAAAACGCTCTGAAGATGTCCAAAGAAGACTCTGATATTATTGGTTCAATCGTTGACATTGAAGACCTAGAGTAATGGAACACCCTGCAGAACTGGCGATACACCGCTATCTACGAAATGCAATAGACGGCAATGTTTCCTTCCCCCCTCCGTTAGCAAAGTCTATTGCTAGTGATGTAGAAGACGCAGTGTTACGCCAGTTCGCAGGGAAGACAGAGGGCTTTCGTTTACGAATGTCCAATGTAGGAAGAAAGAAGTGTCAGCTTTGGTTTGAGAAAAACCGCCCTGAACTAAAGTCTGCACTTCCTTCTCACTTTATTATTAACATGTTGCTTGGTGATATTGTCGAGGCAGTATTCAAAGGCATAATGAGAGCAGCCAACGTAGATTTTCAAGATAGTGATACTGTTACGTTAGAAACAAAGCACGGCAGTATAAAAGGTTCTTACGATATGGTATTAGATAATAGAGTGGATGATATTAAGTCTGCGTCTAGTTGGTCTTACCTAAATAAGTTTGTAGACGTTTTTACTCTCCAGAAAAGTGATTCGTTTGGTTATATTGCACAATTAGTAGGGTACGCAAAAGCTGCAAAAAAAGAGGTAGGCGGTTGGTGGGTAATAAATAAAAATACTGGTGAGTTTAAGTATGTAGATGCAGAGTTTATTGACGCAGATGAAGAGTACGCCAAGATAGAAGAAACGGCGGCTTACATCAAGAATGACGAACCTTTTGAAAGAGGTTATACAGATATTCCTGAGTTATATTATGGAAAACCTAGTGGAAATAGAAAGCTAGGTGTTGAATGTGGCTTTTGTTCTTTCAAAGAAAGCTGTTGGGATACCTTACAATCTTTACCCTCTAAAGTATCTAAGGCTAAAGACCCTCCTATAGTTCATTACACCCATGTTGTACAGGAGTGAACTAGAGCAGGAGGTAGCAGATTATCTTAAGCCTCTCCAGAAAAAAATACGATATGAAAAACTGGCTATAAAGTATGTTATTACAAGAGTGGCATCCTATAAACCAGACTTTATATTAGACAATGGTATTATAATAGAAGTGAAAGGTTGGTTTAAAGCTAAAGATAGAAACAAACACAGGCTTATTAAAGAGCAGTACCCTGAGTTAGATATACGCTTTATTTTTGGTAATGAAAAAAATTTTTTGTACAAAGGATCAAAGACACGATACTCTGATTGGTGTAAAAAACATGGTTTTAAATACGCAAATAGAATTATTCCTAAAAAATGGTTGACGGAAAGAAAAAAGATAGTACAACTAGGTATTCTCAACAATGTAGAAAGTAAAAATTATGAAAGTAGATGACGGTGATTTTGCCATAATATTATCCCCTGAAAAAGATAGTGATAACAAATGGAACGGCGCAATAAATGTTAAAAGTATGTTTAATACAGATGCGTGGAAAGAAGATGAAATTAGAACTGTATTAGAAATGGTTACACTATTAACATCTTGTATTCCTCTTTTAGAAAGAGATGATCCGTTTTTGCACAAGGTTCAAGTAGAAAGAGAAGAATTAATTAAAAGTAATAAGCTACACCCAATATACGAAAAAATAGGAAATAAAGAACAACAGTATTTATTTACGCCTATTATTAAGGTAGAAGACAATGTAATTCATGTTGATATGAGGAGAGATAAGTGAAAGACAATGAAGTAGATCACCCACCGCATTACACTAAAGGTGGAATAGAGTGTATAGACGCAATGAAAGCCATGATGCACGGCGCAGTTGTAACAGCTTTTGTTGCATACTGTTGGGGCGCTGCATTTAAGTATATATGGAGATGGCATTACAAAGGGAAGCCTATACAGGATTTAGAGAAAGCAAAGTGGTACATAGATAAAATGATTGAAAAATTAAAGGAAGAAGAGAATGATAGTAGGGTGTAGATCAAGAGAAAATTGTTTAGAAGAGTTTCATAAAGCGTTTGGTCATCCTGTTGACGAAAAGATGTCTGTAGATGGCATGGAATTGCGTAGGAATTTAATAGTAGAAGAGTTTACGGAGTTAATGTCAGAGATAAGCCAAGTGTCTATAGCTCTGGCTAGGGGCAGAAAACCTAAACTAGAAGTAAGAGAAAATTTGTTGAAAGAACTGTGTGATTTACAATACGTTATATCTGGTATGGCTGTGGCTTTTGGGCTACCTTTGGAAGTAGCTTTTAATAGGGTTCACGAAAGTAACATGTCTAAGTTAGGCAATGATGGGAAACCTATTTATAGGGAAGATGGTAAGGTTATGAAAGGACCAAACTATAAGCCCCCTGATTTAAAGGACTTAGTAAATGAAAAATCTTCGGTTTAGAATACACATGACTTTGGAAGCTGATAGAGAGGAAAACATTATAGGCGTAGACGAAGACGCACACGAAGAAACAGTACAGAGTTTATTAGAGAATTTATTACACGACATAGATGGTGTAGACATTAAACACATTAAAGTTTCATTGGAGAACACATGAACACGCAAGAAGCATTTGATAAAAACGGATACGTTAAGATAGATAACTTTTTAAATGAGGGTATGGCTCAATTCTTATATGCTTATCTTGAGATGAAAGCAGCCTCAATGAATTTCTTACTGGATAATTCTTATATTTATGATAAGCTTGATAATAGCCAAGCTGCTCATTATGCAGGAACAATAGAGCAAGATCCGCATAATGCAGGATACAAAGGTTGTTATACATGTTACGCTGACCCTGCTATGGAAACATTATTAGGTGGCATGACAGACATAATAGGTTCATTAATAGGGAAACAATTATCCCCTACATATTCTTACACAAGAATGTATAAAAACGGAAATGAATTAAGAGTACACACAGACAGACCTGCTTGTGAAATATCCGCAACGGTTTGTCTTGGTTATGAAAAAGATATACCTTGGGATATATACATGGAAGACACTCCTATAACGATGAAAGAAGGGGATGCTGTTATTTATAAAGGGTGTGAAATACAGCACTCCAGAAAAACCTATGAAGGAACAAAAGCAGGTCAGGTTTTTTTACATTACAATGATGTAGCAGGGCCTTACTATGGGCAACATATGTTTGACAACAGGCCTTGTTTAGGAACTCCTAGAAAAGAAGCATTAGAGGCAAATTTTAAAGGGGTGTTGTTTAAGCGTTATAATGATTTAGGTGACGCAACCGAACCATTAAAAACTATTAAACCAGAAATACCTTGGAATAAACTAACGTAGGAGGACAATGTGAAGTTACCATCAGAATATCAACATTTTATTGCAAAAACTCGCTATGCAAGATGGCGAGAAGAAGACCAAAGAAGAGAGACATATAGTGAAAGTGTTTCTCGTTATGTAGACTACATGGCTGAACGCACAAATTTAGACGCTGACACGGTTGAAGAATTAAGGGGGGCTATAACTAGACTAGAGGTTATGCCTTCTATGAGAGCCTTAATGACGGCAGGGCCTGCTCTGGAACGAGATAACACAGCAGGTTACAACTGCAGTTACCTCCCAGTAGATGACCCTAAATCGTTTGATGAGGCTATGTACATTCTCCTGTGTGGTACAGGTGTAGGTTTCTCTGTTGAAAGAGATTACGTAATGAAGCTTCCTGACATTCCTAGTGATTTAGAAGAGTGTTCTACGGTCATCAATGTCGCAGACAGCAAAGAAGGTTGGGCTAAGTCTTTACGAAAAGTAATAGGACACCTATACATGGGTGAGATACCTAAGTGGGATGTGTCTAAAGTTAGACCTGCAGGTGCTAGGCTAAAGATATTTGGTGGTAGGGCAAGTGGACCTGCTCCTCTAGTTGATCTGTTTAACTTTACTGTTGATATGTTTAAAAAAAGAGCAGGACAAAAACTGTCTACCCACGATTGCCACTCTTTGATGTGTAAAATAGGTGAGATTGTTGTTGTGGGTGGTGTACGTAGGTCAGCAATGATTAGTTTGTCTAACCTTGGAGACATACGTATGCGCCACGCTAAGTCAGGACAGTGGTGGGAAAACGCCCCTCACATGGCTCTATCTAACAACTCTGTTGCGTACACTGCTAAACCTGATGGAGAAACATTTATGAGAGAGTGGTTAGCTTTACAAGAGTCAAAGTCTGGTGAACGAGGTGTTTACAATAGAGTGGCTTCTAAAAAACAAGTTGAAAAGCATGGTCGTAGAGATCCTAATCACGAGTTTGGAACTAACCCTTGCAGTGAAATTATATTACGTCCTTACCAATTCTGTAACTTAACAGAGGTTGTTATTAGAGTAGAAGACAATATAGACACCCTGTCTAAAAAAGTTGAGCTTGCTACTATACTAGGTACAGCGCAGTCTACACTAACTAACTTCCCTTACTTACGAAAGATTTGGACACATAATACAGAAGAAGAAAGATTGTTGGGTGTTTCCCTGACAGGTATTATGGATAATCCTCTTACCAATGGAACTAAAAACGGCCTAGAACAGGCGTTAGAACATTTGCGTAATGTAGCAATTAAGACTAACGCTGAATGGTCACAAAAGCTAGGCGTACCTATGTCTGCTGCTATCACATGTGTTAAACCTAGTGGCACAGTGTCACAGCTTGTGGATAGTGCATCAGGTATACATGCTAGACACAGCGAATACTACATCAGGACTGTACGTGGAGATAATAAAGACCCAGTTACACAGTTTATGATACAGCAAGGTGTTCCGTCTGAGCCTGACGTTACTAAGCCTAATGATACTACTGTATTTAGCTTTCCTGTTAAGTCTCCAAAAGGAAGCATCACTAGAAACGATTTAACAGCCATACAGCAGCTAGAAATGTGGCTTACGTACCAGAGGTACTGGTGTGAACACAAGCCCTCAGTGACGATTTCTGTGCGTGATGATGAGTGGATGGAAGTTGGGGCTTTTGTGTTTAAACACTTTGATGAAATGTCAGGCGTGTCGTTTTTACCCCACTCTAACCACACATACCAACAAGCGCCATACCAAGAGTGTACAAAAGAAGAATATCTTTCAATGAAAGCCACTATGCCTAAAAACATTAATTGGTCTGACCTTATCGCGTTTGAAAATGATGATACTACAGTAGGCAATCAAACCTTTGCTTGCAGTGGTGACGTTTGTGAAATAGTAGATATAGGAGCGTAAATATGGGTACAGCTTTTGAAAAAGGCTATACTGTCTTTAGACGAGGAGTAATGGATAAGTTAGCAAAGCACAAGAACCTTGTAGCTAATCCATTTAAATCAAAAACGAGCAGCTATAGAGAATGGGAGCGAGGGTTTAATTCTGCTTATTTTGAGCATTTAAAGAAAGTGCAAAATAATGAACACAGATACAGAAGCAAAACTTCTGGAAGAGATCAAGCAGTTCTACAGCCGAAAAAACAAACCAATAAAAATTAGTAAGCTACAGAAAGAGGCCCACGCTTTTGTAAACAGGAAGACAAAGGATGGGAAAAAGAAGTAACTTTGATAGAATAGAAAGGGATTTTTACCCTACACCAGAAGCAGCTTTTCTGCCTCTCATACCCCATTTACCTACACGAAAGTTTTATTATACAGAACCTTGTGCAGGTGATGGGGCATTAGTCAAGTGGATAACGAAACACACTAAAGGTGTGGGCATGACGCATAGCGATATTGTGCCTAAACAAAACTGGATACAACAAAAAGATATGTTTCGTGTGTCCATCCCCCCAACAACAAGACAATCTTTTGTGATAACAAATCCTCCTTGGAGCAGAAAGATACTGCATCCTATGATAGACCACTTCGCCCTGCAATGTCCTACTTGGTTATTGTTTGATGCTGATTGGAGTCACACAAAGCAAAGCCAACCCTATATGGATTGGCTCGTAAAGATCGTTAGTGTTGGGAGAGTGAAGTGGATACCAGATAGTAAAATGACAGGCAAGGATAACTGTTGTTGGTATCTATTTGATGCTAGAAATAAAGAAGTGACGCAATTTTATGGGCGTTAGTTTTCTGCCTCGCTATCCATATAATCAATCATGCTGAACATTTGACGTAATTCTTCTGTTGTCATATTTCTTATACTAGAGTCAATTCCTAATGCTCTCTTAGCTTCCTTAACAATAGCATCAGGCTTCCTGTCTAACTTTACTCTAAGTTGATCGACTGCTGCAGTTGGCACGGATGCAGCATACTTTTTTACCTTAGCTTTTGCATCAGCTAACATCTGTTTTACTTTTTGTTGTCTATATAGTTGCACATTCATAGATAGGCCTGTACCTTCCCTAAACTTTTTGTTTTTCCACAACAACTCTGCTTCATGTTCAATAAGAGGGGCTATGTGCTTATTAATAAAAGCATCAAATTCTGGAATACCTGTGTACATCCCTGCTTTCCAACTAGGCAAATCGACTGAACCAAAAACATGATCTGCATACGTTCTAGCCTGTTTTGTCTTTACGCCAAAGGATGAACCTACAGGACTAGGATCGTAAATGTCACCCTCTCGACCTGCAGGGGTTAAAGGCGTACCAATAAGTTTTTTCTCTCCTGTTATGCCTAAAGCAAGCGCCTCAAACACATTGTCTATATAACGAGTTGCGCCTTGTGTTAGCTTTTCGACAAACCCTTTAGTCTGTCTTCTATCAATAGCGTCATCTATAGCTATCCCTGTTAATGATTCTGTTGCTAATCCTGCGAGTTTATTTACAGGGTCAAAAGGTCTAGTATACCCTGAAGCTATGTTGCCCCCTGTGTTACCTAGTGCATCAAATATCAATCGCCATCCAGACGCATCTCCTTCCAGTATAGCCCTAGAAGCTGCATCAACTAACCGTGTTACGTCACTGCCAAAGTTCACATCCTTAATAGCCTGACCTATGGCTAACTGTTGTGCTAAGTCTTGTGTTAATTCTTTTGATACAGGTTCACCATTGAGCTTCCTATTGAAGTACCTAGCAGAAACTTTTAACAACGAAAAAGGAAATGTGTTTGTTACATCAATAGTGTTACCTGATGGTGTTTGCATTTCGTTCCACGCTTCGCCGCGTTCTTGCTGCTTAAGATCATACTTCATTGTCATAGCAATAGCGCTTCCTCCAACCATAGCTCTACTGAAAGCCTCTGTCGCTTCTAGGTTTCTACCCCTAGCAATGTGTCCTGCCATAGGGATTAAACCTGTTACAGGATTCCATTGATACGCTGTAGCTACAATGTTATTCATGAAGCGTCCAAACGGAAGAATATAGCCAAGCTGTGAGTTAGAAGCATCTTCTACAATAGCTGCTGTTTTTCTAAAGAAGTTCATCTTGTCGTTCTTATAGTCTTTTGAGAACACAGATTTTAATGTGTCATCAAGAGCCTTACCTTGAACGGTGTCATCTATTAGATCAAGACTTCCGCTTTCTAGCACCTCATTTAAAGTTTTACCTTTTTGTAAGCGTAAGTGTTTATCAATGGATGTCATAAACATTTGGCTTTTTGTCCAACTGTCTTGTATATTAACCCCTGATAGAGTTTGCGCCATTTGTGTATAACTTTCAATGCCTTTAAATAACTTATTAGTGCCGTCAATATTAAAACGCTCTTCCGTTCTTCTAACACCACCTGCAAATGTCTCTCGTAGTCTTCTAGCAAGCTTATCGTCAGTTTCTAAAATAGCTAGGTAAGCATCATGTGTTGTATAAGGGTCAGCAAAGTTCCTGAGTTTAACACCCTGAATAGCCCATAGAGCTTTTGCTTGCTCTCTCATTATTTGTGCTTTCTTTTCGTCCTTCACTAAGGCTGAACCAAGAACTAATGGCACACTTTGAAACATTTCAGCCACACTATTTGCAATGTAGTATTGACCAAAGCCTAGTATGTTTGCTGCCGTAGTTTGCGGTGCAGATACAAGAAGTCTTTTCCAAACGTTCATACCATATCCCTGTCCTGGAAACTTATCTAGGAACTTACCAATTTTAGTAACAGGGGCTTGGTTTTGCGCTATCTCGTAAGCGTCAGAAAGCATCTCATCTGAATACACCATGTTTTTCTTTGAGCCTTCAACCAATGCTCTATTATATTGTTTAGCCATTTGACTAGCAGAGTTTAGTATCTTACCGCCTTCACTAACGGAAGCAGCAAAAATATTTCCAATCTTGTTGCCAAGGTCGGCAATTTCCCCTAGTGCCAAGCCTGTTTCGTTTTGTATTATACCACTAATGTCCTGCAACGTGTCTTGGTCTAACACTCGTATTATATCAGTAGCAACATCTGTTATTCTTTTGTTTTTGCGTATCTTAACTTTTGCTTCTGACATTATCTGTGCAATACCCCCAGTTAAACCTTCAATAGCTTCAACGTCTTCCCCTACACCTAAGAATATCGCTTTAATAACCTCTGACGGTACAGCCCTGCCTTTTGCATCAACTATTCCTTGTAAAACTTTATTTTTCCAAGATACCTTTTTACCATCCGCTAACCTTGTTCTAACACCTATTTTTTTATCGTTTAATAGTTGTTGTATTGCTTTAACTCGCTTACTTAGGGATTTATTTATAGCCTTTTTTTGTTCTGCAGTTAGCGTAGTGGCAGCACTATGTTTTTTAAGCTGTTTTCTTGCGCCCTTTAAATCTTTACCGCTTGTTATTTTACTTGCGTTTTGTGATATACTACGCCCTGCTAACTGTGCGCCTGCACCAAAAATACCCCCTACAAAGGAAAAAGCCATTTCAAAAGGGTTATACTCTTCTCTCCAACTAGACCCTACATCTTTTTCTACACCTTGCTGCGAGTAGTTTTGTAAAATAGACATGCCACCATCGACAGTACCTGTAGTTGCTAAACTACGATTTGCATTTGTTCTTGCGCCTTTTGCTATTACATCATTATAAGCTTTTCGGTAGGAATCTCTGACTTTACCTTTTGTAGCTTTCTTAGCGGCTTCCCTACCTGCTGTTTTTGCTAATTCTTTAATGCCTTGACCTGCAGCTTTACCTGAAATAAAAGACACAACCTTACCTGCGCCTAGCCCTAAATACGTAGAAGGCGAAGTTAGTATCGCAGCCATATAGTCCTTAACGCCATCTGCTGCTCCCAATAGTCCATCATTGGTAAATACATTACCCAAACTGTCGTAGACTTCGTAGGCATTAGCCGCTATTCGCTTTGTTTCATCATCGCCCTTAGTTACAAACATTGCTTCAGAAATCGTGATACCTTCATTCACGTTAAAGTATCTCATATGTTTGGTGAAATCATCAACTAGTTGTTCAGCATCCATCTCTTCGTACTGAACACCTTTACGACGTACCATGTATTCTCTAATAGCATTAGTGTACTCAGGATTCTTTTCAAGGTCATCCATCTTAAGTGTTCCACTTACTTCAAGCGGTTCACCTCCTAGTAGGACACTTTCGTTTCTAGTCTCTGCAGGTTTTTTTCGTTGGCTCTCAAAGTGTTTTTCCCATTCTGACAGAGAAGACCCTGTAAAGGACGAAGAAGGTACAGGAGATACGTCTGTTTGAGGTTTATTAAATTGTGCTTCCCACTCGGTTAAATTCATTCTTTTTCCTCAAATATACTAGCGTTCATAGTCAACCATGTTTTAGGGTCTTTCATTAATTCTGAAATTTGTGAAGGGTTTTCCTTTAAGTATTCTTTTAGTCTATAATCGTCTAGCTTATCCATAAGTTTAGATTTCTCATTTCTGGTAATAAGGTTATATAGTATTCGATCTAAATTTTTTAAGTTATCTTTAGCATTAGTTGCAGACTCAACATAGTCTTCATCAATAACAACGTAACTGCCATTAAGAATAATAACATCCCCTGCCTCTAACTTATTTTCAAGTATGAGGTTTTCAAGGTGCGGCCTTGGAGATTCACCTACAGGCACATTTATGGTAAACTCTTCAGCATCTGGATAATTAAGAGCGTATTCTTTTTGTAAATTGATTTCGTTTCTAGGATCACCTGCAGGCACATTTGGATCTTCAGTAGGCGGTAGCTTTGGACCTTCTACCTGTTCCTCATCATCGTAGCCAAACCTACTTCGTAACACTAAAGATTCCGTAAAGGGGTCGCCTATACCTTCAAGGTAAGCATCCACCACATTCTGTTTTTCTGCTTCAAAAACTTTTGAACCTATTGTTAGTAACATCCCCTGCATTGTTGAAGGCTTTACGTTGTATTTACGTGATAAAGCTTCTTTCTCTTCTACTGGCATACTATCCCACATAGTTTCTAATGCTCCCTGTGCATAATCGTCAAAATTATCAAAAATTCTTTGGCGTTCTGATGCCGTTAAGCTTTGGGGTATAACCTGTAGGTTAGCAGTAGCTCCTGGAAGTATCTGTTGTATATCTTCCGTTCTTGCTAAATCATTTAAGGCTTGAACCGACATACCTTCAAAAATTTGTTTTTCTCGTAGTGATCTTCTTGCCCTGTCTTTAGCGCCAAAACCCATAGATGCCATAAACCAGTTACCTTGCTGAACCGCAGGGTCAGTTTTGTCTTCTGTCTCTGAGTTCATCAAGTCGCCATATAAGCCACTAGTTTTTCTAATAAAGTCTTCGTAACTTCCTTCAACGCCTGCAAATTCTTCGGCTGAACCCATTATTTGAGTAACTACATCTGGATGTAACTTATTGCCTCCATTAGCAGTTTGTGCCACCATCAATGCCCTGTATGCCCCTTGTAAAGCTCCAGGACCACTATTAGCATACGCCATTATTTGTGCTTTAGAAGCACCCATCTGTTGCATTGCATTAGCCTGTTGGATACGCATCATCATTTGTTGTTTACGTTTTTTGTACAGCCCTATGTTATTTCTTGCTAAGTCCTCTTGTTCTTCTTTATACTTTCTAGCATCATCAAGCCGTTGGTTAATACTATCTGCTTGTGAATTTAAAAATGCGGTAGCAAATGCTTTTGCGTTAAATCCCATCGTTGTTTCCTCTTCTCGACATTAAACCCTTTGACGGCGCAGGGGCTTCTTCTATTGTAGGCGCTTCTTTTGCTGCTTCTTTAGGGGTCTTTCCTTGTTTTGCATATTCGATAGCAGCCATAACATATTCTGTTCCTAAGTCGTCCTGTTTGTTACCTCTGCTAAGAGCAAGATCAATAGACCTGAGCATCCGTTCTTTCTCTTTTAATTTTCGTCTATCGTTTTCACTGGTGGCTTTTTCTCTTACTGTAATTTTATTAGCCCTAGCAGAAGCCAGTATAAACTCGTGTAACACAGGAGCAATCAACAGGCCTACGTCTATGCTGTGCATACCTTCCATTACCCCACCCATGTAAATACTTTCTACCATAACATCTAAGGGAAAGCGTTCTTCTAAGGCAATATGTATGTCGTCTAATGTGTCTGGGTCAGACAGCTTTGGGAGGTAAAACTCTAATGCTTCTTCAAGCGTGTTCATCGCAGGAGGACGTTCCCATGCGTAACCTTGTGGTTCTCCTGTTAAACTTTGTCCTGCTATAGGAGCAATAAATTCCTGTTCTTCCATGTTAATCTTTCCTTAATTTATTAAGTAGTTTTTGAAATTCGCCAAAAGGATCTTCTTTTACCTCTTCAATCTTCTGTCCTATCTTTCTTTTAGTTTGACGGAATTTTTTTCCTAGCTTTAATCTAAACATGCTTGGTACTGTTTCTATTGGTATATCTGATACTTCATTTATTCTTCTAAAAGTAAGATCTGCTGTACTGTTACTATAGGAACTTAGTTCTACTTGATCTTTTGAGTTACCTCCAAGAAAATAAACTTGATCCCCTTCTACTTTAACAACAACCCCAACGTGACCAAATCCTAATGTGGTGTCATCTAGTTTTTGTTGTTTTGTGTGTCTTTTAATCATAATGTCGCCTGCTTGTACGTTTTGAAAATCAACACCTTGTCCTGCTCCTAGATAAGCTTGAGTTCTTACTTGACCAAATCTGTCTGGTTTACCAACTAACTCTTCAGTGTTTACTCCTGAGTCTCTCAATACTTGTGTTAAAAAAGCAGCACACCACGAGGTAGTAGTAGCAAATTCCTCTGCAGGTTTTTCTAATCTTTCCCACGAAGGTACTACATTTTCAAAAAAACCTTTTACGGCGATAGCACCTTCTTCTGTATCTTCATCTAAACCTATATATGCGTATGCTGCATCTAATGGATTTTGACTATAGGCAATAGCAGATATTTCTTCAACAGTAGCTTCTTTACTTAAGTTAAACGGAGAAGTTCTAAAGCCTGCTACTACCTCTGGTATGTTTATACGAGCAGCAGTTGTTTGCATCAAGTCTTTTGTGCTGTTCCATAAGTTATTTAAATTTGATTTTAAACCACTACTTCTTCTAGTCAACAAACCTGAAGGAGCAGGTCCGTCTGTGTCTGCATCTACAAACGGAGATGTTTCTGTATCGGTAGTTGGTTCACCTAACTGGTTAGGCTTTAGTACAGGCTCTTCTTCAAGTGTAGGCGCAAAAGCAGGAGAAGCAAAAAGGTCGCGGAAATCAGGGCCTCTTTTTTGGTCAGGAGAAAAGTTGACAGGATCAGATGTTAACTCAGCTATACTTGCTTTCATTCTACTTATCTTGTCAGAGTCTGTTATGTCTGTATTTGCCAATAACTCATTAGTATCTATTAAGTAGTTTACCATAGGCATGTTGGCTTGGTCAAGCCTTGGAGTTCCCCTTATTGCAACAGGATCTTCTTCAACAGCAAAAGCATCGGAAGTTTGATTATCTAAGTTAGGCATACTTGACTTATTACTGCCTTCCCCAGAGAAAATGTTCAATGAAGCGAAAGGGTTATTTATATCTGGGTCACTTTCTTCCAACGAAGCGTCTAACAATTCATCTCTATCCTCAGTCTCAGGTTTAGTCACACCGCCTGATACAACACCAAACATCTCATCACCGTCAGACACATGAGGGCCAAGCTCCGCTACTTTAATCATACTGTTATACTCTTTCATGGCTCTGTCTCTAAAGTCGAGTACCTTAGAGGCATAACCCAAAGCATTTTTGTTTTTGTTTTTAATAGCGCTAGGCCCACCATTATACATTGCAGCAATCTCGTTTAAATTCCTTGCCCCATAGTTATCCCTTAGCATAGCTAAGTAGGCAACGCCAGTTTCTATTGAAGCATTTAAGTCGAGGTTTTTAAGATCTTCTTCTGTGTAGTCAAGCCCATAATACCGTTGCACATCTTGTAATGCAGGTAGTCTAACTTGCATAGGACCATATGCGCTATTTTCTAATTCTTTATCGCCTATAACATTTGAAAAACTACTTTCACTTGCACATATCGCTGTTACAAAATCAAGAGGCAAATCGTATTTCTCTGCGTAGATCTTAAGTTTTCTAGCTATAGCTGACTCATCTGTTCCAAGATCTATAGGAGCAACAAAACCTTTAGACGAAGGTGACGTTATTGTAATGTCTTGTGCTTCTGCTTGAGGGAACTTTGTTCCTGTTACCGTTTCAAACATTTGTACATCCGTAGTAGGTATACGTAATGAAGCTCCTGCTCTAATTCTGTTAGGGTCTGCAATGTCATTTAGCCTCACAATTTCAGCCATATCAACGCCTGAGTCAAGAGCTATACGACCTAGCGTATCGCCTGATTTAATTGTGTAATTATAATACTCAAGGTTATCATCTTGTTCTGGACCAGATAGATTATCAGCAACAGCCTGATGTATGCTACTAACTGCAGCGTTTGAAACATCTAAAGGATTTTCATCATCATCATCTTCGTCTTGATTTTCTATTATACCGCGAGGTTTAACTAATCCCCCTACAATATTTCCGACACTTACTGCTTCATCGTTTTTTCTACTATGGGAGTCTATCAAAAACAATTCGCTTATATTGCGTGGGTTTAAAAAATTATAATTTGTCATTAAGCTACTCCGTTATGTTCCTGTAGGCTGATACAGCCCAAATATGCCATTAATAATAGCACTACCAAATGCACCTAAAGACGAAGACCAAGCAGTGTCTTCATCACTAGATTCTTTTATTTTTTGTAGTACAAGTTGATTAGTCCTGTCTGCGGCACTTTCGCCTGCCAAGAAAGCAAAGCTTAACAAGTCTCTTTCTTTTTGCCACAGTTCATCCAATCCTTTTTGTGTTAATCCATTTGCTTGTAATGCGTCAGAACGATTTGCATCATTAACAGCAGCGTTAAAAGCAGTTGTTAAGTTTTGTCTCCACTGAGCGTTTGCTTGAGCAATAACTAACTGGTTAGCCGCATTAAATTGATCTCGTAAGTTCTTCACCTTTGCATTAAATTCTGCAGCAGCATTTTCTTGACCTGCATTAAATTGTTCTGTCGAGTTTTTCTGTGCTGCATTAGATTGATTTACTTGCGAGATAAGACTAGAAAAAAACTGATCCGTTTGATTTTGACTAGTTGCATTAAACTGGCTAGTAGCATTTTCTGCCGCTTGATCTGTAAACAAAGATTGTATAACAGACTGTGCTTTAAACATTGCGCCTGCTTGTTCGTTAGTCAGATTACTTAAGTCCATCTGTAAAAAGCTACTGGCGTTTTGCGCTTGCGCTTGTTGTACATTATTTAAGTTTGACATATCTGCTTGTTGAAAACCTGCAGCCTGAGCCATTACTACCGCTTGAAAGTTGCTCAAGTTTGCTAAATCTGCTGTTTGAGCTAAGTTTGCATTTTCCAAAGCAATTTGTTGTTCTGCAGAAAAATTCATATTGGCAATGTCAGAAATCTTAGCAGCATTTTGTACGGCAACTTGGAATTTCTGGTCAAACTCTTTGCCTATTGCTTGCGCCCTATGTTGGGCATACAAGGTTGCCATAGCTTGTTTGTTACTTAGATTTTGTTCTTCAAATCTAGAAAACGTAGCTGCGTCTGCAGCAGCAATAGGCATTGCTGATTCCATAGCAGCCTGCATTATAGCCTGCCCCTGCATAGAACTTGCAGACATGCCTCTTCTTGCCATAATAGCCATAGCGTTTCGCATTGCTCCTGCGGCCCATACAGGAGGATCTCCTTCTTCAAAGTCAGACATTAGATCTGTAAGCTGACCTTTTACAGTAGCGGCGGTACTAGGCGCTCCAGTAGCGGCTTCTACACCTTCTACAAAATCTGCTGCTTTAGTTGCGTCAAAGGTAGAATTAATTAACTCACCCTCTTGTACTTCTCGCTTTGCAGGCGTAGTGATTTGTGTTCCATCTGTGGTAGCGGCTTCTACATCATTAATTGCTAAGTCTTCAATGTTTTGTTGAGCAGCCTCCATTTGTGCTTCATCAGAAACAGCCCCTTCAGCAGGTGCAAAGTTTTCTAATGCGTCTTCAACTCCTTCTTGTGATGTCGAAGTCTCGGCTAAATTTGCGTCTGTTTGTATAGGTACTTCCGCTTGAGCAGTATCTGCTGTAGCTGCTGTATATTCCGCAGGATCGCCCATTTCACCAGTGCCTGTGTCAATAGTACCTGTGTCAATCTGTGGTTGTGTTACAGCTTGAGATTCCTGTTGTGTAACCATAGTTTCAGGGAGCGTTGTAGTTGTTCCTACGGCCTCAGCAGCAGTTGGAAGCGTGGAAGAAGTGTAAGCACTAGATGCCCCTGCAGAATCAGCTTGCGCTTGTGTTACTTTAACTTCGGCAGCTTTTATAGCTTCAGTAAGTCTTGTTCTTTCTGCGTCAGATTCTGCGTCTGTACCTAAGTTAGCTAATTGTTGTTTTAAACTTTCTAATTCCTGTTTAGCAGCAGCAAGAGCATTTTCTTTTTCTCGTAAAGATGCTTGCGTTTGTTCAGGCGAACCTGCAGCAGGCTCAACAGGTTGTGTAACATCTCCTCCCTCAATGTACCCTGATATAAGGCCACCCCTTGCTAACATCTTAGTTGCCGTTTTAGTTGCTTTAGCTAAAAGTTCTGCACCCTCCCTAGAGTTAGGTTGAATGTTTTTTCCTTCAAACAGCCTTGCTACTTGTTGCGGTGTAAAACCTGCAAAAACTCTCTGGTTGATCCTCTGTGTTATAGGAGGTTTTTCTACTTGTGTTGCCATCTATCTATCCTTTAATCAGTAGCTTATCTAGCTTGTCTTCTATGCGGTGCATAGCCTCATGAACTGTTTTCATTTCTTCTTTAACATCTTCTCGTGAAGCATACTCTTCTCTTGTTTTATTTACAAGTATATCTATACGTTTAACTTCAGTTATTAAACCGCGAAATGTCCAAAACGCAGGGGCTATTACAAGAGTTAGTATTATGTTCCAAAATATTACTGGGTTTATTTCCATCATTTAAACGCATCCTTCATTGCTTTTAGCATATCGTCTATGCTTGGTGGTTTTTCTTTTGGGTCATACATGCAGACCACTTGTTTTGGGCAGAGCTTGTGAGAGTCTACTAACTCCAAAAATCCGCTTCCGTTTGCTCCTTCGTATAAACACCACCAAGCTATTCCGTCTTTACCACTAGCGTTTTGGTGCGCTTTTTCTACCTTCTTTAGCCTACATATTGTTAGATGACCGTTATTAAGAGAAGGCTTATACTTATGTTCGTGGGCGTAAGCACTAGATATTAGTGAAGATAACGTATCCCAATACACCAACGATAAATACCAAAGCAGTAGAAGCAAGACCGATAAGTAGGCCACCAATAAGCTTTTCTCTTCGTTGTTGGGCTTCATACACGAGTTTCTTTCTTTGCTTACGAATATTAGACTCGGTTTGAAGTAGTTCATCCCAAGCTTTAGTTCCTTGAGAAAACATTATGTAAGTCTTTAGGTCATCACGTTGTTGTTCTAACTTTTTTTTCGCTGTAAATGCCTCTATTGCTTCTTGCTCTATCGACTGTGCGGCAAACATCTTCTTCAACATAGAGGGCGACTTAGAAGATTTGTGTATGTGGTCTACGTCACTGACTGCCCCCATCCAACGAGACAAATCTGATGCCATAGCATCTAGTTCACGACCTGCTGCAAAGGCTTTTTTAATTCCGTTGTATGCCTGTGTAGCCGCAGACAGCGCAGCCCCTACCGTTAATGGATCTATGGTTGCCTCCCCCTAGTGTAGTTATTGGTCTTTATACTTAGTTAAAAGAGCAGCCGCTACATTAGTAGGCCAAGTAACGCCTGTTAATTCATCATTACTATCGAAAGAAGGATTCCATGTGCTTGTTCCTGCCGCAGGTAAACCCCTTAACTCTTTTCTATACGCAATTAAAGAAGTTTTTTCACTATCCGTCATAAGCGCTTGTTTATCAGAAAGCATCCACTCATCTGTTGCTTCTAACCTAAGTTCTCTTTCTTCTTTTGCTTCATCTATAGCCACACTTGAAGATGTGTCTTTAGCGTCTATTTTTTGTGAATAGGTGCGTTCTGCACCATCTGAGATAAAGCTAGGAACACCTACGGTAGATGCCCACATATACACAGCGTTATCAAGGTCTGCAGTAGTCCAATCTTTTTTTACATGCAGTGTTGTCTTTGTTCCACCTTCTAGTGTTACAGTTACATGACTATTACCTGAATCAATCTCTGAAATTGTATACTTAGTAGACATATTTATCTCCTTTTGTCTCTATAATTGTTTAAATAAGCGTCCTTAAAAGATGTTTCCATAATATACCTAAACCGTTTATGTTCTTTTTTATCTTCCTCATTATATACTTTAACTTTTGTTTTTCTTTGCACTCTGGGTATTGGAATAACTACTCCTATAACAGTACCCCTTTCTATAACGCCTGTATATGTTTTATCTCTCATGTAGCAAGGCAGGTTAAACGTTAAACCCATTTTATCTGTGTCTACTAAACCAGAAAACGGTTGAATAGGGAGTTCAAAATTATTTAGTGGTGGCACAAGTAAAACCGACCACCCATTAGTAATATTAATTTTCCAAGGGCATATTAACTTTGGTAGTATAACTTGAGTTATTTCTCCTGTAGAGGCATCCGTAGGTCCGTGTTTTATTTTGTCGGTAGCAAAACTCATCCCTTCTATTTGTTGCCAAGGATGCCCACCCAAACGATTATACTTAGTACCATCTCCTACGGAAGGTTCAATCATTACTCCATTATCGTAATTGTCTATAAGGACACCTTCTTTTATATAAAGATCTTTCCAGAGGGGTATGCCGTATCCTAGTTTCATTGCATCGTGCATAGGCATACATGATCTTGCATGATTAAAAGTGGGGTTTTCTGGTTTTAAATTTTCTGCTTTTCGATTTTCTTTTGGAAAAAACTTTGCCATATCTGCAGGTTTAGGTATATTTTCATATCCGTATAAATCTGCATATTCACTATCTAACGAAAATGTTATTTCTAATTCGCTACCTACTAAAGCAGCTACATCTAAATCCGTTGAATCTATATCTTTTACTTTTTTTAACATTATATTCCTTATGGGTCTGGTGTGATAGTTCCGTCATCCTGCGCTAGGGTTAAAGAACCGCTTGAAAAAGTTATTGATGCCCCTGCACTTCCTGCACTTCCTCCGCTTGAACCTGATGGAGGTGCGCCTGTTGATCCTGCCTCGCCGCCTGCACCTAAAGCACCTCCGTCACCCCCTGCTCCACCTGCTCCTGCAGGCCCAGGACCATCTGTTCCTGATTGTCCAGATGCTGCATTTGATCCATAGCCTGCTCCTGCACCACCTGCACCACCTGCACCCCCTGTGTAATTTGTGGTAGAAGAAAATTGCCCTGCTCTATAAATTCCAAAATTCCATTGCCCAAGTTTGTGACCTGACCCTCTGTAGTAAGTATAACCATGAGGAGAATGGTAATAATATTGTACATAATTAGGGCCTGCTATTGCATTTGTAATAGTTTGACCTGCCCATTTTGCTTGATAAACACCTGAGGATTGATTCTTTTGATTGCGAATAGCGTAATTATAATTTCCTGGACCATATATATTTCCAGAGGAAGGTTGCCTAACGTAACTGTTATTTGTCACACTCTTATTACCTGCCTTTCCACCGCCGCCTCCACCGCCGCCGCCTCCAAGCAAATTTGAACCAGACTGACCTTTGTAGATAAAAGAAGAGGCTGACGTTATAGCTACTCCACCATTACCTCCTGATCCACCTGCACCAGAAGATCCTGCGCTTCCTCCAGAACCTGCTGAACCGTGTATATTACCTGCGTTGTTAATAGTGAGCGTACCACCCATACTTCCTGGGATAACAAGATTACCTACCGTTGTGCCACTAGTAATGTTTAAAACTTTTGGTGTGCCACTCGCCCAAGCAGTAGCACCAAAGTAAGAACCACCGTCTATGTCTGGGTTGTTTACGTCACTGCTTATTTCTACTTTAATTGCTCTATTAGCGAAAGAACCAAAGCCTAATACATTATAACCAAAACTACTCATGTGTACTCCTATGCGTCATTTGCTGCGTCTGTTGTAAAGAATAATTTAATACCTAAAAGCCTAGAATCTCCTGATTGATCGTCAGCAGAAACATCTCTCATAACTTGAAAAAAGCACAAGTCCTCTGCTGCAGGCGAACCTGCTATAGTGACTGCACCACTTTCTGCTGTAACATCTAAGTCGTTACTTGTTCCTGAGTGAGCTTTTGCAGTAGCTACTACCGTAGTACCAAACGCTGTGTTTAAGTCTCCGTTGTCAGAGAAAGATCCTCCTGCTAACCCCCAAGCTGTTGTTCCTGTGTTTGTACCTGTCACTGTGAAATAAGCTTTAAACGTAACTGTTCCTTCATTCCACGATTTAGGAAAAGCTACAGTAAATTGTGCGTGTTCATCTGACCCTGTTGCAAAGTCTAAACATTTTAATTCAGGTCCGTTTGCTAATTCTACTTGCGTCAAGTCCGAACATCCGTTTGTTGTTTCAGGATACATAGCTGCGGCAGGTATCCATATTGTTTCTTTTCCTGCAACCTTAACAGCCGCACTAGACACTGTTGGTTGTTGCGTGAAGTTTACCACACCTCCTGATGATATTGCAAGGGCATCTGTGTCAGAAGCTGAACCAATGTTACCTGCATCTGCTATAATAACACTACCTGAAACATTTATACCTGTAGATTTAGTTGCTAACTTTTCTGTGCCGTAATGATGTAATTGAGTTTCACCACTTGAACCATCTGCTATAAGATAATTGGCGTAGCCACCAGAGCCGTCATCTGTACGAATATTAACAGTTCCATCATCTACACCATTTACAATATAAATATTTCCTGTAGTTTCATTTTGAAAATAAGAGACTGAACCATTATGGTATATTCTTAAATTACCATCATCTCCAAAAGTTGCAAAAGCACTATCTGGAAACTTTAATGTGTCTGCTGATTCATCCCAAAGCATATACTTACCAGACGTTGCTCCAAAGAATTTTACGTCATGCCCAGTATCGTCTACTCCAACAGTAAATGTGCCTGTAGTAGAGGTATTACCTGATATTTCAACAGCACCATTTATATCTACTGTCGTAGCATTTATTTCAATTTCAGTGTCTGAAACTAGGTCAAGCACACCGTCAGCAGATTGATGAATGTACGTACCACTATCGCCAAACTGAAGTTGATTAGTACTGTTTAGTAAAACACCTGTATCAGCAACATGTGTTAATGTTACCTCTTGATCGTTACCTAACTTTATAATACCACCGTCTGCGAGAAACAGATCAGAAAACTCTGCACTTGCTGTACCTAATGAAGCACCATCAGCACTAGAGGGAACGATAGACGTACCCACTGTAGCTGTGTTAAGAACAGGGCTTGTTAAGGTTTTGTTTGTGAGCGTGTCTGTAGATACGAGAGATACTAATGTTGAGCTAGATCCTGCAGGAAGTGTAAGTGTATTTGTTACACCTTCAGAGTGAGGTTGAGCAATAACAATTTGACCGTGACTATTATCCTCACAATTAAACTGTATAGCGCCAGAGTTAGTACCACCTCTAACGGTTACGTGACCTGTTCCTTTTGCTGATAGATCAAGATCAATGTTAGAATCTCCACCTGTAGCAGAGAGTAATGGTGGATTTCCTGTTGCAGCATTTGTTATATCAAATTGATTGACCGCACTGCTTGTTGTTTGGAATATGATTTGCTCATTGCCGTTTTCATCTGCTATGAAGTGTGCATCGTCAATAAGTATATTGAAAGAGTTAGTGTCTAAGTTTGCACCTAACTGTGGAGAGGTATCCTCAACAATATTAGATATAGCACCTGATGTTGCTAAACCTGATACAATAGCAGATCGTGCAATCTTTTTAAGACCACCGCCTGACGTATCTACCGCTAGGAATACATCATCATTAGCTACAGTAGAAATCTCAGAAAGATCCGTTACAGCTACAGGATTAAAGTTAGTACCATCTGCAACTAATATGTGTCCTGACGTATTAGTTCCCATTATAAGATCGTCACCTGTTATAGTCAAGTCACCGCCTACAACAACATCTCCGTTAAACGTAGCCTTTCCTGCGAGAGCCATATCAATGTCAAGCGCAGTTATAGCACTAGAACTATCTGTGCCTTTAATCGTGAAGTTTTTATCTGCTGTCGGAACGGTAAGTACAGCGTCACCACTATTTGCGTTAGTAAGAGATATTAGGCTTACGTTGTTAGCATAAAAATGTATTTCGTCTGCAGTCTCAAAGTCTATTTTTGTTTGATCGTCTTCACCAATCTTTATGTCTGCAGCCGTTAGTGAGGTTATACCTGTTTGGGCTGCGTCAACCGCTAGTGTTACAGTAGTAGATGATGCACTTGAGGATAAGCCTGTACCACCTGCTATAGTTAAAGTTTCACTATCCAAGTCTATATCAATCGTACCACTATCAGATGTTACATCTAAATCCTGTGCTGTAACTTGTGAGTCAACGTAAGCTTTTACAGATTGTTGGGTAGGAATTAAAGTAGCACTATCTGAAGCCATATTATCTTCGTCTACAAAAGCAGTAGCTGTAATTGTTCCGTCACTTATGCTACCAAACGTGACTGTGCCTGCAGCCGTAATATGTCCTGCGGCAGACATAGTAGAAGAGGCTACTGTAGAGTTAGGGGTAATAGTTAAATGCGTTACGTAAGTGCCTGCACTGTTTATGTCGTTGCCTAGTGTTAGTGTACCACCATCAGCAATGTTTAACTTCCACTCATCGCCTGCATCGTCACCTTCATCAGCCATTAAAGTAATAGCTAGTCCTGCTCCTTCTTTGGCTGCTATCTTTAATGAATCTGTTGTAGTTTCATCGTAGGAAACTTCAACGTCTTTGTCTGACCCAAATATTATAGCTTCATCGTCTTTCATCATTAAATCATCAGAAAACTCAAAGTAGTCTTCGTCTTCCATCCATTTTATAACACCGTCATTAGTCTGACCATCCCACGTAACTGTTATGTCTGTGTCTGCTGTTCCTGCACCAAAGGTTATACTATGAGAAGTCAAACCTGATATAGGCCCACCACTATTATCATCACTATGGTTGTGTCCTGTTGTCGAATTGAAGGCCGCTTCTAACTGGTCAAACTCATTGTTAGTGTGGGCTGCTGTAATTGTATCACCGTCCGAATATGAGGACTGTCTAGTATAACCTGCCATTTATCTTCTCGCTCCTATTTGGTATTCTAATTGAAACCCTTTAAGTGAATAAGGTGATGATACACCACCGTCTGCTACTTTTAATGCAACTGCAAACCCTGATCCTTCTACCGCTTGTCTAACTAAAGGTTGACTAACACCTCCATAGGTTGCATCTGCATATTTGCTTGTGCCATAAATTGCACCAATATCAGAAATGTCAAACGGATATGCTGCAGGATCTACTGAATCAGGATCGTTAAAATCATACCTAAGAAATAGATCTGCGTCAATCGTTGATTCAGGTTTGTAATTTATTAATATTCTCTGAAAATGCTTTCGTACCCCTGCATCATTAAATGTTAAATCAGGGCTTCTATACACACCATTTATTGCACTAAACTGCTCTACTTTGCCTCCGTCAAGATATGGTTCAGGGATTGTATTATTTGCACCCCTAGTGCAATTTGCAAAAGTAGTAGATGTTACGCCTGTATATGTTATTTGTTCACTGCCTACATACAATGTTCCGCTAGAAGAAAATCCTGTTGTACTTCTTACTGTTAATGTCTTAGAGTGGTATGTAACCTTTTTATCGTCAGCATGAGCCGCAGCTGTTGTTCCGTTTGCTCCTCTGGTACAACCTGTAAATGATGTAGAAGTTTTACCTTCGTAGGTGATTTGTTCATCACCGATGTATAAGTACCCTTGATTATCGCCTGTGTCAGAACCATCAACAGCATCTGGAAAGGCTAAATTTGGACTAGAAGCCGTTGTACTATCTACTGTTATAGTCGTAGCCGTAGCCGTTAAACTACCATTTAATAGTGTTTGCGTTTTATGAGAGCCATTTAAGTTTGTAACAACGCTGTCAAAGCCTTTTCCTAATTCTTGTCTATAAATATAGCCTAAGTTATATGAACCATGTAATACAATAACGTCACCTGTTCTTACAAAAGAATCAGTACAAGCAGGTCTTATGCCTTTAAGTTCTGAAAACTCAAATCTATTTCCTTCTCGTAACACACAAGTTATCCCTTTAGTATTATCCTCAGCAAGTGTGCTTTTAGAAAAAAATAAACGATATTGTGTTTTTTCAGGTATAACAAGGCTTACAAACTCATCAGAATCTTGTAAATTGTCATTAAAAATAGATTGTATAGGCGAACTAATTGTACCTAGTTCAACGTCACCAATTCTAGCTGTACCTGCAACGGTACGCAAACCGTCAGGGCCTAGAAATATTAAGTCACCTGCAAACTCTTGTATTGTTTGACCATTAACACATCCAATATTTCTTGTAACAGGAGTAACGGCAAAATCGGCAAAAGACGTTCCACTAAGTTTAAATATTCTGTTCTCACAAAATATGAATAAACCATCACGGAAAACTTTAAGACCTGTTATCGTGTCGTCAACTCTAAAACTTCCTGCGCCCAACGCAACGGAAAAATTAGCTTCTTCGCCTATCATTGAAAATACCACTTCTTGTGGTGTAGCAGACATACCTGCATAAAACATATGGTCTTTAAAAGCTGTTACAAATTGTGCGCCTCTAACAGCAGGGGGAAACGCATCAAGCACATTCACATTAGCTTCGTGAGCCGCAGCTATTGAGCTAGATTGCGCCCTATTTACTCCTGTAAATGTCGTAGCAGTTTTACCTGCATAGGCAAATTCTTCTGTTCCAATTATTAGTTTTCCAGAAGAGTTAAAATTAGAAGTATCTTGAACGTATATAATGTCATCACCGCCACTAGCGTTTAATGTATCACTAGCAGCTATAGCTGTTGTTAAAATTGTAGCAGCACCTGTCGCTCCGTCTGTGGTACTATCAACAAGAGAAAAGCTTAGAGAAGCATTGCATATAACAGGGTCAAGATTTGCGCCTGATGCCATTATAAACTTATCATTACCGTCAAAATTGTAGCGCTCGTATGTGTATATTCCTGAACTAGTTCTAGTTGTAATTTTAGATGTAAAGTTTTCAGAAACGACATCATCAATCAAATGTTGAGCAGCAGTAGTGCTGTCTCCATCTGCATTGCTTTGCGCCCTTGTTACCCCTGTAAATGTCGTAGCAGTTTTACCTGTAAAAGCAAAGGCTTCATTATTAATCTGAATAGTTCCAGTAGAGGAAAAACCACTAGTGCTATCAACCGTAATTGTGCCAGAACCTGTCATAGCAGTAGCTGCAGCAATATTTGCTCCTAATTCTGTCGAAGCTGTTGTAAAGATTTTTTCTTCTCTGGCTGCAATAATATTATTATTAAAAGTTGCACACATAAGCACTTTTGAAGTACCAGAAGATGTAATAGGAACAACTTGGTTAATGTATTTTTTGTAACCGCTTATTCGTCTATACCCACCTGATACGTCAGGCTCAAAATTCTGTAATGTTAATGCTTCCCCAGGTTGCATTAAAAATGTAGAACGGTTGAGGACAAGACCTCCCTCACAGTTAAAGGCTTGAGGTTGTGTAGAGGTTAAATCAGGCATTTAACTTACCCTTGGCGATACATCCATAAAGGACGATGAAGTTCTAGGAATAAGTGTTGACCTTAAATAGTCAAACTTGTTTACTAATAGTGTTTGCATATTTTTAATGCCTTGTTCATACCTTGCAAAGTTAATTTGGTATTGTTGAGTTTCTCCTCTATATTGATATACAAAAGCAGTAGCACCATCAACTATTACCATGTCAAATCTTGCAGGTATAGATGTAGTGTCTGTGGTAGCGTCTAAATCCGTAGGAAAAGTATAATAATCAAACTTTAAAGTATATTGTTTTGTGGGAAAAGGGTATAGTAAATAACCATTATCCGCAGTTCGCGCAATATGTCGAGGTATACCACCGCCTGTAAATTGCGTGACCGTAGTTCCACTAGCGTGTGTTGCAGCCGTTGTTGAATTAGCGCCTCTAGTACAGCCTGTAAGATCATTACCTGTTGTACCTGTGTACGTAACTTGTTCTCCTCCAATATAAATAGTACCTGAAGAGTCAAAATCACTTGATGATGTAAGGGTAAGTGTGCCAACACTAGACGAATGAGAACCATTTAATGTTGTAGAAGCAATTTCATCTTCTTGCGTTATATAATTATTAACATAATCGTTGTACGCAAGTATGCCTAGCCTGCCTCCGCTAGTACCTAAATCACTATCTTTAACTAGTCTTACAGAATTATAATCAACAGTTTTTGTACTGGAAGGCAAGCTATATCTAACCACTCCTGCTGTCAAAGTTTGTGAGGCAGTAGCATGATTAAAAGGGTAGTTAAATTCTCTTTGATTTATATACCGTATGGATTCATTTACAGCATGTTTTGCTTGTACCTGTATACCTCTAGCTGATGACCACGTATTAGCTGTTAGTTGTACTTCGTTTAATCGTGCTAAAGTTTTATTTACAAGAGTTAAATATGTTCCTGACATGTTATCTCCTTACTAAGATAACTTAGTCATCTCTAGTATGATCCAATACGTTTCTGTGTTAGCATGGCCTACTGTAGTAAACAAAATATCTCCAGTTTTACCACTTCCTGCGTTATTAACTAAACCACCAAACTCACTAAAGTTCCAATGTTCAGGTCCACCATCAGCTAAGTATATAGCTTCAACATTGGTTGAGGCATCCCATAAAACGCTAACAGACATGCCATTACATCTTGCCCATATCTTATCTATTCTTACTTCTGAACATGTAGTAGGATCAGTAGTGTCTACTCTTTGACCTGCAGTAAACCCACTAACATCTACTTTATTAACAGTGCTTTCTCCTGTTCCATCACTGGTATTGGTAAACTTCATCACAAGTTTGTGAGGTGTGTCTACTATCGTTTGACTTGTAACTGTGTCTGCCATTATTAATCCTTCTTATGTTAAAAGAGAGGGCAAATTAATGCCCTCCCAATTAGTAAGTTTAAGCTAGTTGATCTCTATCAACATCTGCAGCCTTACCAGACGCTCCAAGATCGTTACAGTCAATTACACAAGCGTAAGCTCGTAATCTTCCTGTAGCAGGAGCAGCACCTGCAATTTTGCAGTCAATCGTATCAGTAGATGACTGAAATTGCGTAAACAAGGACGCAGCACCTGTGGTAACATCATTAGACTGTCCGTTACTACCTTCAGCACAGAAACCTGTACTAGTAATATCAGCACCGTCAATCATGTCATCACCTGCGGCAAAGTCCATGTCCAAAGTACAGCTTCCAGTGAAAGCTTTCTCTACTTCAGCACCTGCGAATAGAACTAGTGTTCCTGCAGGTATCTCAATTAGTTGAAAGATGTCACCATCTGCGCCTGAGTACCCTGCAGCTACAAGTGCGTCAATATCCAAATAAGCTTGGATCATTCGCATTGCACCCATACCAGTTTGAGTTGGTAGGGTTGCTATAGAGTTCGAGGAGACACCAGTGGTGTCTTTAGATGTCATATCATAAGTTGCCATTAGTTATCCCTCCTAGAAGCCAGATACATAATATGCACGAGTTAGAGCCTCAGGTTTGAGAATCTTTCGTCCATATAAGTGCATACCACGAACAATGTCAGCAAAGCTGTCAGGGTCACGGTAAGACTCAGTTTTGTTAATCTGCTCCGCAGTTGCAACAGCAGAACTATGACCTGCACAGATCACACCAAAGTGTGTAGATCCTGTAGCAGTAGCTCCAGTTGCTCCGTTGCCTTTAGCAGGAAGGTTGTTAGACATGTAGACCTTAAACCCATGCACATTGCTGAGAATCAAGCCGTTTTGTAGGCCAGATCCACCCCAATCTGCTTGGAATAGTCTTGAGTCTTCGTCCTTCATTAGCTCTGCAAAAACAGAGTCAACAACTAACCAACGATCCACAGAAGGAACATACTGTTGGTCAAGTTTTCTTGACATTCTTGCAATAACAGCTAAAGGAGTAGCGTTAGCAGTTGTCGTGTTCAATGAGTCACCACCTGCACGAGGCTTAACAACAATAGAGTTACCTGCAGTACCACCATTGAAATCATTAGCGTCAACTAGCATGGAATCAAGTAATTCGTTTGTTCCTGCAGAGTCTACTGCTTTTGTTCCAGATACGGTAGTATTTTCAGCCGATGCTACTGAGTTTAAGCTTGACTGCTTCCATCCTGATAGATAACCAAGAACTTCTTGGTCATACTGGTCAGATAGTCTGTAAGCAGCACGATTAGATGCCATTTCACCAAAATTGACATGTGAGTGAGCCTCTTCAATGTCATCAACTTTAAATGCAAAATAGTTTGCTTTGTCAACGACTAATGAAAAGTCTTCGTCATCGAGGTCTTGCGGCGTAATTTGTGCGCCACGAGCATACTCTTTGACTGTGATTTCAGGTTCTTTAATAATCTTAACGGTATCACCCATAGAAGATATTTCACCAAAATAATCACTATTGGTAATTTCCTCTACTACGGACTTTTTCCGAAAGGCTAATTGAACCTGCTTAGAATAGATTATCGGCGAGAAATTACCATTAGGTAAATTGCCGTAACCTGCTGCAGTTTTAAAAGCCATAATAATCCTCCTTAATAGGTTAAGCTAGGCTTATGAGTTATAAGCTAAACATTCCTGATAAGGGCAAAGTATTAATAAGGTTGTAAAGATTTGAGTGTTGCGCTACACTTTAAACTTTAGGCTTATACAACTTTGGTAAGCTTTAGGTATAGTTTGCTTGAAAAGCACACACCTAGTAATTAGGTGTATGCAAGTAGTTATAGTGATAAATTACACACTGTCAACTATTTTTTTACTTTTGTCTATCATAAACAAATGTTCCTGAACGCATTGATTCCATAATTTCTTCATGATGTTTTTCATACTCTTTGTCCGACATTGCCTCAACGACTGACTCAGACCATTTGCTTTTTTGGTTTGTTGTAGGAGTAGTTTTAGAAGTTGTCTTTACTGAAGACGCAGCCGACCTATCAGTATCTTTATTGGAATTAGAAATACCCTTTTCATACTTATACATTTGTAATACTGACGCAGTAGCTTTTGCGTCTGGTGTGTCAAATATTACTTTTTGTATTGCCTCTGGTTGGTTTTCAGCCCAATCGTGAAAATCATCACTTGCTTCAATCTCTTTTAAATCAGGGTGCATTTTTAAAAGTTCTGCTTCAGCCTTTTCTGTAATAGCGGCTTCCCTCATTTCTTCTACACTAGCAAGTCGTGCATCTAACTCCTGTGATCTTTGTTTAGCTTTTTTGTCTGCAATAGATTCTACTATTGCTGCAACATCAGGGTGTTTTTTAGTCCACTCATCAACTTCGGATTCTGACTTAGGCCAAACAAGTTCGTTTTTAGCAGCTTTGGCAAGTTGTCCTTCTAAAGATTCGATACGAGTTTGAAACTCCTTTTCCTTAGATGACATATGTCTGCGTAAGTCACCATATCTTTTTTTGAAAGATCCTTCTTCCTTACTAAGAGCCTCGTCTTGTACCTCAGTTTTTTCGCCTGTTTCAACAGCCTGTGTATCTTGCTGTTCTTCAGTTCCTTCTTGAACCTTTTTTTCACCGCTGTTCGCCATGAGTTCTTGAAGTTCTTTTTCGTCCTTCTCAATACGTTCTTGGTTTTTAGTTTTCCGTGAACTGACAAACCCTGCCTTTTTTACTGGTTCTACTTGTGCTAATTCTGCCATAATATTTACTCCTTATATGTTGGGGCTGACTTTTGGCTAAGTCAGGTAGCCTAAGAGTTTAAACTTAGGGATTATCTCCTCTTTTTCTTTTTAACTAGTCCTCCAGTAGCGCGACCTCCTTGGCCTCTAAACATTTGACTGCCTGATTTATAAGCTTTAGTTCTGTCTTCTTCATATGCTTTTTTTGCAGCATCTTGTTTATTTTGTTGCTTTTTTTGTTGCTTTTTTTGTTGCTCTTCTAATCTTCTAGCTTCTGCTGCTGCATCATTTTGCTCTTTTTTCTTTAATTCTGTTCTATCAACTTTTAATATTTTATCAACTACAGAATCTTTTGCGTCTACCCTTTCATATTCAGCAGGATTATAATTCATGATGTCTTTAGAGGTAAGATTTTTCTTGCCTAATGCTTTTTCCATTTCATAACGCCTAACCATTTTAATTTCACCAGATCCGTCATCAATTCTAAATATATCCATGTCTCTAACACCAGAAGGATCACCCATAAATTTAACATTTCCGTAATTAGTTAGCGCGTGTCCAGTAGTTTCAAACTGCCGTCTTTGAATGTCTTTCTCAAGTTCATTATTACCTCTAGCCTGACTTGTCTCTTTAGGCGTTTCAGGTTTGTAAATTTTTAATAAATCTGCAACCGTGACATTTTCGTGTACTGTTCCATCTTTAGCAGTGTAATTAAACTTACTTTCATCATCATACAAACCAAAGTTAAACATAGAATCAGGGGAAGTATCTTCTTTACCTGTTAAAAAGTTTACTATTGATCCAAAAAAACTTTCTTTTTCTTGTGGGGCAGAAGTTGCATATTTACTCATAGCTATTCGTTCAAAGTCAGACAGTTCATCACCGCGTTCAGCTACTATTTCTTTAGCTGCTTCTACACCTCTTTCGTGGTTCATTCTAGCAAGAGAACCTAACAAGGGTGACATACTAAGAATCTTATTTAATGGGCTGTCTAGTTGGTCAGCAGCATCTAAGAAATCTTGTCCTGTGTAATCCTTAAAAGGCTTCATAGTGCCTCTATCTTTTGTTTCGATGTAAGGACCAACGCTCGGTGATGAGTCTTTAGAAGCAGTATCAGGTGCAGTGCCACTATCTTCTGGTGTGGTTGTTTCTGCAACTTCCGCAGCAGGCACAAAACCTTCAGGAATTACTTGCATAGGTTTTCCATTATAAAACGCAAGCATTATTGTTCTACCATCTGCTTGATTAGTATAAGGCTTTAATTCAAAACCTGCAGCAGAAGCTTGCCCAAAAGGATTAGATTGGTCGTAAGGAGTATTAGGAGTGTGAGTGAAAGTAGGCGGTTGAACATCTGCTCCGTTTGCAAAACCCATAAGCCCACCTTCTGCCATAGAATCTGTAGTGACTAATTCAGATGTATCAAAAGGAAGTGGTTCTTCTTCGGCTTCCATAGGTTCTCCACCTATACGCCCATCAGCCTCCATTTGAGACATACCCATCTTGGCTTGTTTACGTAAATCTTCAAAAAGTTTAACACCGTGATAACGTACAACATCAGCAGGTACAACATATTCACCCTCGCTCAACCTTGCAGGAATATCATCTCTAACTTCTTGATCCATACTACCTGTTGGAACTTCATTTCCACTAACAGCATCTACATTAGCGCCATCATCTCTAAGGCCTCCCTCTTGCATAAAAGCCATTTCTGTTTGTTGATCTACATTCATGGGTACACTACCTCCTTTGTTAAATATCCTTAGTTTTCCATCTTTTGTTCTTACAGCCATTTCTTTTAAGTCAGAAATAGTAGCAGTTTTAGCATTTTTTGCGAGAACAAGAGGTCCAACTTGTATCATCTCATCAGCATCAAATATCATTTTTCCTGTTTTTTTGTCATAAAATTGGCTACCTCTGTAAGGGTTCATGCCAACCTGTGTCCATTCTTTTGAACCAGACTCAATAATAGATGCAGCCATTTCCTGTAACTCATATGGATCTTCTGGAACATACTCACCAAAAGCACGAGCTATTGTAGATTTACCAAAAGGTTTTTCTTTACCAGTTTTTTGAATTAGTATTTTACCTCTAGCAATATCTAACGCTTCTTTTGACTGAGAACCAAATCTAACATTCTTTAATCTTATTGCTTGCCCATACCCTAGAACTGGTCCTTTGTCGTTTATCTTTCCTTTAGTACCACCGTCATGTATAGACACAACCCACTTATCATATCTGTTATAAGCAGGAATATCTAAACGTGCGCCTAATAATTGTCCTTCTTTTAGATCAAAATCTTTTACACCAATTATACCATAATCTTTTGCTTTTTTACCCATTGCTCCTGTTACATCAGTAACGGTAGGCATCATTTCTCTTACTTGGTCAGCAGTGTACTCTTGTGGTTCAGGTATAGCATCCTTAATACGATTACGTGCTTCTTTAGACGTTATTTCTCCTTGATATAAAGCTTCTGCCGCAGCTTCAGAGTCTTCAGGATTTATTTGTCTTTGTCCTTTTCCACCATGTTCGTCTTGCCAAGCTTTTAGTGCGTTAGGATCATCAATAAGTTTTTCAGCTTCACTTACATCTTTTTTTCTCATCGCCTTAGTTACAGTTAGTAAACCTCGCCTTGCAATGTCACCCACAATAGGAACAGCACCTAAAGCTAGTCCTGCTGCGTGTATCCCTGCAGTAGCGTAATCACCTTCTTTAAGACCTTTAGTTATACCTATAACATCTTTAGTCTCACTAACTCCTGGAATAAAATCTGACCCAACATCTACTGCGGTTTTACCATATTTTTTAAAAGCCGACTTTGTTTGTTGATCTACATCCATTAACAATTCCATGCTCTTAGTGACTTATTAATTCTGCTATTAGGATCTCGTGCCGTTTTAGCAGATGTTAGTTTTTTCTTCATGCCACCCATTCTAGCACAAAAAGATGCTCGTCTTTTGTTGCCAACTTTTTTACTGGGGGCTTTAAGGTTCATGCCCTGTTTTTTTGCAGAGGCTCTACCTTTAGCATTTAAACCGCCTTTAGGGTTTTTTCCTTCTTTTCTTTGCCACGCTGCTGATTTTGGCATATTAATTTAATCCTTTACATGAATATTAAATAAGCAATACCACAAAGTAGTATAACGTCTGCACTGATACTCCACAAAATATATGCTCTAAACAACCACTTGCCTATCCACTTACCTACTTGTTCTAGTCTGTTCTGGGCCATTTACATCTTCTCTCAGTTTTAACAATCTTCTGTAAGCGTGTATTGTGCCTTGAAGTCTATGAACATCTACAAGCGTATGTGCTTGTTCTAGTGATCTTTGTGTTATACGTATCTGATTTTCTATATAATCTTTAAAAGCGTCATACAATTTTTTATCGTTGACGAGAGGTTTTAAGCTACTGGACATTTCCTGTAAATCCTTCTTCTTCAGGAAGCGGTGCTGTTCCCATACCTATGTTTGCACCGCCGCCACCAGTTGTATCTTCTACATTTGCTCCTGCAGGTGCAGGTTGAGATGCCATTGGAGGTTGCCCTCCTTCTGGTGGTGGTCCTTGAGGAGGAGGTGGAGGTTGCTGAAAACCTTTTAGTATTTCTGCTTGTATCATAGCATCAGACATACTGTTAGTAACTTTGTCTGCATCAAGATCCATAGCTTTTGCAATCTCCCTTATAATATAATCCATTTTTGCGAAAGGTGCAAGCACAGGATTAGAAGCCACTTGTAAAAATTGCATTAATCTTTGACTACGCACTTCATTAGCCATCAAACTTTCTGTACCTTGAGCTTTAACCTCTAAGTCTCCTTGTATGTCAGGATCAAAATCAAATTGCATATTAAAACTATAAAAAGCTTTTCCTAAAGGTGCTAACAAATAATCGTCTACGTTCTTTACAACATTTCTAATAGAACCATTAGCGGCTGACATAAGCATAGATATTCCTGATGCTGTTCTGCCTACCCCTTGCACGCCTGTTTGTCCATGAGCAAAACTGGGAAAACCTGTACTTTCATCTGCAAGCACTCTAGCTTTATCAAATAGTTGCATATTCTCCCCTGCTACGTTTGGAAATTTTGTGCCAAAGATAGCCTGTCCTGGAGCGCCACCTTGTCTACGAAATACTTTTCCTGGGTATACTGATAGGTCTTGTCCTGGAACTAGGTTAGTTTCATCTACCTCAATAATTAGGTTGCCGCTCAAGGCTGCGTTGTCAATAGCCATACGCATAAAGCCGTTCATAAGAGTTTGTGTATCATCCATATTCTCAGCAATTCCCACGCCAAAGAAGCTGTAGGGATTAAGCTCATATGGTACGGCGTAGTAAGGTATACGAACTGGCTTAAACGGATTGAGTACAAGCCGTAGTATTTCTCCATTGCATAACCATATATTGACATTAAGTTGCTCCATCTTTTTTAAATCTTTAGGAATGTCTAACCCATTTTCTTGTAAAACGTCAGTATCTACGTACCCCCAAAATTCTAATATTTCATAACGCTTAACGGCTTCTTCTATTGAAAAGTCCGTCATATCATCTTCCCAATACTTTCTTGTGTAAGATTCGCCTAATTCAATAGCTGTTTCAATAGACTCTTTCCTAAAGTAAGGACGCATTTTTAAATTTCTTAATTGAGTACGAGACATTTTATGCCGTTCTACTACGTACTCCGCTTCATCCATATTTTGTGCGTCTGGGTCAGGGTAGAAATCCCATATAGATACGTGGTTAGTGCAAGGAACAGTTTTAATAAGAGGGTCATACTCACCTTCTTCACTCCAGTTAGGGTATTCTTTGTCCATAGCAAACGGACCTTTCATAATACCTGTGCCAAACAACGCCATTTCAAAAGAGGTAGACCTTAATTGTTTATTAGCGCCTGACTCTTCTAATTGGTCGTGTATCTTTTTTTCCATCTTTTTGGCTGCAACTAACGCAGGATGAAAGGTAACAGTTGGCTGTATAGTTCCCTGCCCTTCAATAAGTTTATCTGATATAGGTTCTAACTTATCTTCAAGAGGCCCTAGCCTTTTTTGTAGATCATATATAGTAGCCCCTTTGTCTAACGGTTTGTTTGGGCTAAAGAGATATGGGTCAGAAGGAGAGTCTTCAAATGCGCCTTGTATCCCTTCAAAGTTTTGTTGGGCATTAGGGTCTATATTAAGGTGTACGGAATCAGCTACTCCATCAGGAAGACGAGTAGGGTTAATTGTTAAAGGAAACGATGAATTACCAAACAACACATCTATTATTTGACCATACGCTGCAAGTGTTTTGGTTTTAGTAACCTTAATAAACACTCTGGATTTTTCTGCCTCCGTAAACTGAACGTCAGCCCCATACAAACCTCTATAATTTTTATATGCTCTCAACCATCGTGTTTCATCGTTTTTTCTAGCATCTTCTGCTCTTTTATATTTTCCTTCTATAAAAGCAGCAATACCTGAAGGAGATCTTAAAGATTTATCTCCGTCTTCTACTACTGATACTTTGTCTGTGTCAAAATTTAGTTCTTCTTCTGTTGCCATGTTTAATATCCAAATTTAGGGTCAGACGCTTGAAAGCCTGACTTTTGTGTTGTAGGATTAAAATCCCATAACGAACTTCTTGGTCGTGTCATTATGCCATATCTAATTGCGTCATACATATGGTCTAGCGCGTTAGTATCTACGTCTTCAGGATTCTTTTTGTCAAGCGGTATAGTAGGTATCTGACTAATGCACTCAATACAGTTATTAAAAAATACCAATCGCGGTTCTTCTGTAAATTCATCTACTTGTAGTCGTCTATGTAACTCATTCTTTCCAGAGACTCTTGAGCCTTTGCTTCTATCTGACGGTCTAAAGCGGCAACCTCGTTGTACCATCTGTTCTGCCAAAGATGGACCAGTATCCCCACGTTTGTGCCAAAGGCTACTGTCCAACACACCATACCGAATACCTCCATCTTCTTTTTCTGCCTCCAGTATCATATCAGCTAGATCTACTGCTAATACTTTAGAAACGTGCAACTCTCTGTATACTACAAGTTGCTCTGATGGAGTAACGGCAAACCAAACAACGGCTGAGTAGCTTCCGTATCCGTAGTCACAAGCTCTAAACTTTGTCCAACTACTAGGTATCTTATAAGGAGTAACAGTGTGTATTTTTCTGTTAAACTCTGGAAATGCAGCGCCTTCTGCTACATCCCAATCACCTTCTAGTAGTTGCTTCCTTTGCTGTTCAGGCAAAGATAAAAGCATGGCTTCGTAGTCACCTGACATAGACAAATAAGGATTATCAAATAAACTTGCAGGTATAAACCTACGCTTAAATAATGGTTGCCCTTCTTTGCTATGCCCTTTAGGAAATGTTATTACATTCCCTGTTTCTATATTTGTCGCCCAAAAAGACTTATTAGGTGGTGCAGGGTCTATAAATGTTTTCTTTACCCATTGATGTCCTGCTCCTCCAGGATTTGTAGTACCTCTCATGTATAAACCTAAAGCAGGGTCTACACTTCTAAGTCGAGATCTCATATAATCCCACGCAAATGGTGTTGCCCACTGCGTCATTTCGTCAAAGCCTATCCAGTTAAACGCTTGTCCTTGATACCGCATTACGTCTAAATCACGGTCTAGGTAAGACATCCACAGTCTGCCACCTCTAGGTGAAGTCCACTGCGATTTACGTTCTGACCACTTTATGTTAGGAATTGCTTTAGGGTACAACTCCTGAGACTTCTGTATTAATTCTCTTAGTTCTTCTGTCGTGTGTCGTACTAGCAACCCACTAAAGTTTGGGTCGTTTAAACCTCGCAGAGGGTCTGCAAGCATTGCGAAACTTTTGCCACCCCCTGCTGCACCTCCGTATAGCACTTCCCTTTCAGATGATGCTAGGAAGTCTGTTTGAGGTCCGTCATTTGGTTTGAATACAACGTCTTGTGCTTGTTGTATGTCAAACGGTTCAGCAATAACTTCGGCAGGAATAGTGTCTACTACTTTAGGCTCTTGCTTCTGTGGCGGCACTTCCTGTTGTTTCTTGTTCAAGCTTTTGGATCTCTTGGATCGTCTTTTCGAGCCTTGCGGCAAGCTTGCGTTTAATTGTAGCTGCTTTCTTACGTTTTCGCTCAACTTGTATTCTCTTCTTTAACCCAACATGAGAAATGTATCTTCCTGATTCTTTGCTTAACCAGTGTGCCACTTCTCTATAACTAAACTGTGTCAGGTGTTGTTTAGCTTTCTCCAGTAATTCTAGCTCTTCTTGTATAGGAAGTAGAAAATCTTCATCTGTTTCATCTACCTTATACCCAAAAGGAACTGTTCTTGCAACCCTCGGTATTTTGTTCCATTGTTTCACATGAAACTCTGGCTTTGGTAAAGTCCAAAATCCTAAACTTTCGTTTTTAAGACTTTTTTGACTTTTTGCTATTGCCATCATGTACTTTCTGTACAGCAAAGTTAGCTGTTAGAGATGCGCCTTTGTGCGCTTTAAACGCACCTGTGTGCTTCATAAGTTTATATCCACCGTCTGATTGTTTCATCCAATGAAAACCTTTAGGGGCATTTACTTTCATTCATTTTTTCCTTCTTTAGCAGGTAAGACAAAAAGGCCTCCGCTAGATTCTACATTAACCCTCTCTGTTTTAACAAAACCTGCTCTATCAAGCAAGTCTTTTGCAGCAATCATTTTTTCTTTTATGCCAAGTTCTGTTGGATCAATAAGTGCATTGCCCATAGCAACAGCAGCACGAGGAGCAATTCTTGCCATATATTCGGTGGTAGCAGCACTGATTTCCTCCTTTAGCGTTTTAAGTATACTACTTGTGGCTGTTCCTTCTGAATAACCTGCAAGTTTTTTTGCCGCAACAACATCACCTCCTGCTTCATCGAATAAGACGCTCAAAAAAGCTTGTTGTTTTTCTGTCAGTTGTTTCATGTTTTTCTCTTTTGTAATTTATCCAGTGGCTATCTTCATAAAAATTTTCACAATAAGGACACGCCACGCGACCTTCTATTACGACTGTCGAGTGTCCACAAATAGAGCAGACAGCATTTTCCACAGGTTTGTGTTAAGTAGTGCTGTCCTATTTGTCTAAGCATGTACAAGTGTCACTGCACTTCCTATTTAATATAGCGCACCATAATCGTTTTATATATCGTATCATTTCTTTCCTCCATGAAAGACTTTATAACGTAACTCTCCTCTGCTTAATCCCATGTCTTTTAACAAATAGTCGGATAAATTGTTTAAAGTTACGTATGCGGCT
>VTLG01014454.1_pt1 | contig 59980 bp, 71 predicted proteins | sample 4694571 | NCBI WGS metagenome assembly VTLG01 (sample SAMN12604809, study PRJNA352737) | marine metagenome | biome: ENVO:00000447; feature: ENVO:00000209|ENVO:00000569|ENVO:01000036; material: ENVO:00002151; isolation source: viral sequences binned using virsorter ...
TACGAAAGGTATAGTAAATTATTAAAAATAAAAAATTAAAAGATTTGTAATATTCAATTATTTTTTGTATATTACATAACATATATGGGTACGAACTGACCCATTACCAATACAGTTCACACAATGGTGAATGGTCTACCAACAAACGACCTCAACGCTAAATTAAATATTATGAGCAATAGCGTAAGAGTGCTCAACCAAATGGAGTACTCACACAAAAAAGTTACATTTGGAGAATGGGCACAATTAATTCTTGATAGAAAGATTGTGTCAGTAAAGGAGTTTCTACAGAGACCTTTACTAAAAGAAGAGTGGGAAAGGAATGACTACCACCATGCGAAAGAATACATCGCATCAATTTGGAGAGGAACATCAGGTCTTGATGGATTCTCAATCGTTCCAATACAAACCGTAATATCCAAGTTAGAGGATAAGTTTCAAGAAACCAATATTAACGCATTTAAAAAAGCGTTATCTGTATTGACAGACTTACAAAAAGAAGGAGCTATGTATCTTTCTTTAGATGGTCAATCAAGAAGTTACTTATCTATCGTTCCTTATATAAAAGGAAACTTTACACTAAACGGTAAGTCGGACCAAATCATGTTAGAGGTTAATGGTAAAATAGATAGGACAACTTTGTCAGGTACAAAGTACTTAGATTTACCACCACACATCAAAGATGTTTTAGACCAAAAGGATATGCCTGTTACATTGGTAACGGAGTTCTTTCAGTTTGATGACATCATTGATACATTGGTCAATAAACAAAAAGGATGGACATGGTCAGGGTTTCAACAGGTAAAACAAAAGAATAGGTTTGGTACCTATGTAACCGACTTAGTTGAATTCTTTGATACTACTCAAGGTAAGAAGTATTCTAACCTTTGGAGTAGTAAAGTAAAGAATCCTAAGAATGACTTCAAGTTTAACAGAGATGGACATCAATTATTTGCTATCACTATGGCTACCTTACTACAAGAAGGTCAGTGGTTAAAGAAAGTTGATGGATTGTTGACAGGAACTATACCACCAACAAAAGCAACATTCCAAAAGGTGTTTAAATACTCTAACGAGATATTAGACAAGAGACAGGATATGACTAAAATATCTGAGTTAATAAATTGGATTGTATTTAGATGGATGATTGATGGGGGTCTTAAATCAAATCCTATGTATACAAGATTAGGGTTTACAAAAATGTACACTGTCAAGAACCTATACAAGTTGTTAGAGTTATTTTTTAAACAACACGAAACATTTAGAGCAAAAGAACACCCATTATCTTGGGTAAAGGTTAATGGTGAGTGGGTTAGGATTGACCAAGGTTACTCACACGCTCAAGAGAATCAAAGTCTGAAGAGTATAGAATCAAGAATGTCTTCTTTCTTAAACAACTTTGATTTTGACAAATGTGTTAGTAAGAACTACTTGAGTATATCACAGAAAATGCCAACAATAAATGAAATCATAGTTAATAATGATTTTATGGACATTGGTGGTGAAGACGTTGATGTACTTAAACTTGGTGACTATGACAGGTCTCATCACGAGTCGAAAGACAACGGTGGTTCAAATATGTTAGATAATTTATCAGCAGAAAAAAGTGGACCAAACAGAAGTAGAGGTAGTCAAAATATAAATAAGTAATATGACTATTTATAGTAAACAAATATGGAGATGGGTAGTGAGACTACTATTGGTATTAGGTGTAATCTTTTTAGTGACCTTTCAAAATCATGGTCAGTCAACCTCATACAACCCATCTCTACTTCTACAAGAACCTGACAAACAATTACATTTCGGAGCAGGAATGATTATGTCATCGTTAGGTTATACTTGGTCTTACAATAAACATCAAGACAAGAAGAGAGCAATGATAACAGGACTATGTACAGCATTTGCGTCAGGAGTACTGAAAGAGTTATACGATGGTGGTATCCGAGGTGGTTATGTAGACCATAGAGATATATTCGCAACAACCCTCGGTGGACTGACAATGTCATTGACAATACCATTGTTTCAGCCAAAGAAAGTAAGATATAGAAAATTAAATAAAGTAATTGGTGGTTATGATTATGAAAAATAAAGATGGAACATTTATGGATGTTCGACAAGAAGAAAGAAACAACCTAATTCTTATTATACAACTTATAATAGGAGTGAGTATAGCAAGTGCTTGTGCTATTAGCATATTAGTATTAGGTATATTAATGTTAGGTTCAAAATTAGGAATATGAAAAAGTTAGCAATAATAGGTGGTTTAAGTATGATGACTGTGGGTGGTGGTTATATGATTCATCACAAACAATCAATCACACCCAAATTTGAAATGAACCCAAATACATTAGCAATTGCTACAGGTGGGTTTTTTGTAGCAGTAGGATTAACTTATAGATTTTAATATAAAACAAAAATGAATTTATCAATAGGATTAGCAATAAGTATATTCGTACTCGTATGGATATGGATAGCGTTTGAATTTTATCACGCACCCGAGTATGACGCAGATGGAAATCTCATTCCATCTAAGGAAAATAAATCAAAAAAACATAAGAAATAATTTGGATTTGAAGCCAGAATTTTGTATATTATAGTTAAATAAAATTATATGAAAGACGTGCTAATACACTTACTAACTGCTGTTAAACTTGATTTTAAACGTAGGTGTGAACAAAACACCGATGAGGAATCACGGGATACATACGGTAAGTGGCACGGAATCATCGAAGATATGATTAACACAATAGAATCAGGTGGAATAAAATGAATAGAGTAGACAGTCAATATCAAGACATCATTCACAACGTTTTAGAGTTTGGTGAAGAACGTAATGACCGAACAGGTACAGGAACACTATCTTATTTTGGTGGTTCTTTTTCACACTGTATGTGTGATGGGTTCCCTGTACTAACTACTAAGAAGATGCCACTTAAAACTATTGCTACAGAACTTAGATGGTTCTTGAAAGGTGGAACTAACATTAGAGAACTTTTATTTGACAACTGTGGTATATGGACAGGTGACGCATACAAACGATACTTGAATACTATGGATGGTCAAGTCATAGGTCTTTCAAAAGATGAGTTTATAAAGAACATAAAAGAAGATTATAGTTTTAGTCTTATACATGGTGACCTTGGTCCAATCTACGGAAAACAATGGAAGGATTGGAACGGGATTGACCAAATCAAAAACTTAATAGAATCGTTAAAAGAAAACCCACACGGAAGACGACATCTTGTCAACGCTTGGAATGTAGAGGACCTACATCTTATGACACTACCACCTTGTCATTATGGATTCCAATGTTACGTTAGTAACGACAACAAGTTATCTCTCTTATGGAACCAAAGAAGTGTTGATGTCTTCCTTGGGTTACCTTTTAACATTTCATCTTATGGTATGTTACTAATGATATTGTGTAAAGAAACGGGGTATGAGCCAGGTCAACTGATTGGAAACTTCGGTGATGTACACATATATAAAAATCATTTACCACAAGTAAAAGAAATAGTAAAAAGAATTGGTTATGAATTACCTAAATTAGAAATCATAGGTTCTGATATTCTTCAGGGTGAGTTTGAATTTAAAGTAACCAACTATCAATCACACGAATCACTAAAAGCAAAACTAAGTAATTAATATGGATTTAGATAAAATGTTACCGAAAGAGAATCAAGAAATGGATGTAAACTATACTCTTGATTTCACAAACGGTGTTTCCCAATACCTAAAAGGAAACAAAAGATTAGAAGAGGAATCTTATAGTGACTATAGGATTCGACTCAAGAACGAAAAGAAGATTTTAAAAATGTACTTAAGGGGTAGACCTGTACAAGAAGAACCTAATTTTGATTATTAATATGATACATAGAGCACCAATGACAGAAGAAGATATGAAATACAGACAGGGTCGTAGTAAACAACAATACAACAATAGTTACTTCGGAATAAAATATTCAGTTGTATTTCTTGGAATCACCCTGTTAGGTTATTTACTTTTTAAATACTTTGAAGTATGAGTATATCAAACGAAGAACATTTAGAAGAAATACTATATGAGGCAAATGCATATGGTATTAGACTTGAAGTAGTACAGTTAGCGAGTAAACTTCAAGAAGAGAATAAAACGCTAAGTAAAGTAGACGCTTATCAGTTAGCATTTACACAAATCAAAAATATATTAGATGAAGAATAAATTTAAAAAAGTTATGTTATTTTGGGAACTATATTACCCAATAATTTTAGCATTCCTATCATTCCTATATTCAGTATCACTATGGTTTAGTGGTATGAAGTTAGAAGGAATATTTGTTGGTATATGGGTACCATCAATATTAGCCGCATCAGTTGCGATAAGACAGAGAAGACCTCAAAAGAGATTCTATCCTAAGAGAAGATACAATAAAAATTATAAAAGAAGAAAATGATAACAGGTAATATGTTGGTGATGTTTATAATAGGATTCATTATATTCTGTTTCTATCTATTTGGTTTATTGTATGCAATATATTGGGGACATAACTCTCAAAGAAAAGAAATGGAAGAGGACCCTGAGATGAGAAATTATTACGCAAGACATAATAATGGATTGGATACGGATTATGATGGAATCGGAAATCAAGGTAGATTTGTAGATGTCAAAGACAAAAGAAAAAGAAGAAAGAAAAGAAATGCAAAACAAAGAGTATAAAGTTATGTTAGTTAGTGGTGGGTTTGACCCTGTCCACAAAGGTCATCTTGAAATGATTGAAAAAGCACAAGAGATGGCAGAAGAAGTTTGGGTAATACTAAATAATGATTTTTGGTTAAGACAAAAGAAAGGTAAATCTTTTATGAAAGCAGATGAGAGAGAATATATCATGTCTCGTATTAAAGGAGTAACAAGAACCTTTGTATGTAACCCAAGAAGTGCAAACGATAAAACAGTTTGTGATGGAATATATTCCGCTGTTAATACATATCGAAGAGAGTTTGATGGTGAACTATCTATGGCATTTGGAAATGGTGGTGATAGAGGAAAAGGAAATATTCCTGAGGAAGATTACTGTGATTCTATGGGAGTAGATATGGTTTGGGGATTGGGTGATAAAGTTCAATCATCAAGTTGGTTAATTGAAAAAGCGTTGAATAGTGCAGTATAGTGAACAAAAACATATAGTAAAGAACTTAAAACAAATATCGGAGTTGTGTGAGATGGATTGTCCTATGATGGCAGCAGAAAGATTGAAGTGGTTGATTGATGAGATTGAACTCAAACCAAGAACTCCGTGGTGGGTGATATGGAAAAGATAAAAGAAAAATTGTACGGATGGGCAATGAAGTCACCACTTCGTAAGTGGGTATTATCATTGACGGGTTGGAAATGGTGGTTCTATCAAATAGTGGTTTGTGGTATCATATTCCTAATTATGGAATGGATACTAAATCAAATCGGAATGACAATGTTACCATGGAGATAAATTTTGCGGACGTAAACAATATCTACGGAGTCATCCAATTCATCAAGGGGGAACAAGTAGAAGAACGACCCTTCGTAGTATCAGACGATAATCTACGGTCATACTACTTAGACTATCCTAAGGTATACAGTAACGAGACATCGTTCCATAGGTTAGAAGAAAAAGAATTAAGTGAAATAATTAAAGAGTGGTTCGTTAACTCTCAGGATTGTCCACCCGATATGTGGGATAGGGAAAGAGTAGAGTTCTTGACACACTCAGAGTATAAGAACAAACTATGACAGCATTAGAATTTATATCGTACTATATAACGTTTGGTTGTGTGAACAACGTTATAATCCTTTTGATACTTGATTGGGTAGATAAACACGGTGGGTTAACGGAAAGGTTTGAACCCAATATATATCAAATGATAATCGGACTCCTTCTCTGGCCTATAACGGGTTGGATATTTTGGTCCGAGTTTTTCAAGTCTTGGTGGAAAGGACCCGACAAGCATTAAGCATATAAGAAACGCAAGTTTCTAAACACACACGAAAATTTTTAAATTACACATATGAAATATAATAAATTAACTGAAAAGACCGCGATAAATAAGATGGGTGGAACGTCCTTGAAGGATAGATTAAATGGATGGACCTATAAACAATTAGTACAAGCGTTTGGTCCACCTACATTCCCCAATCCGAATGGTGATAATAAAATTCAAAAAGAATGGGTGTTTGAAAGAATTGAAGACGGCGCCATATTTACATTGTATGATTGGAAAAAGGGAGACCCCGATGTTACGATGAACTTCAATACTACTTGGAACATAGGTAGTAAGGTATACGCAGGTGAATTCGTTACGGAACTTATAACACAATTAAAGAAGAAGAACTAAATGAATAGATTAACAAAACACATTGAAGAATGGATTAAAGATAAATCATACGAAGACTTAGTTAATGAGTTAGTAGACATGAAAATTAACGGGGAGAACACCCAAGAAAATAAACTTTGGATTCAAAAGATTCAACAACGATTATCTGAATTATCAAGTGACTAAACAAATCAATAAAATATTTGTACTATCCGTAAAAGGAAACTATAGTGATATTGGAAGTCGGTTAGATGATTTGGACTTACCATATCAAGTATCCTATGAAGTCATAGATGGTATCATAGGTAAAGAAACAAATATGGAGTATAACGAGTATCCATGGGCATTGACTGAAATGAATCCATGGAATGAATGGTGGGAACGTCCAATGTTAGATGGTGAAGTTGGTTGTGCGTTAGGTCACTATAATATGTGGAAACAAGCATACGATGAAGGACATGAAGTATGTATGTTCTTAGAAGAAGACTTTGAAGGTGTAAGGTCTTTATCTGACCTCGGTATGATTCCCGATGATATAGATGGTTTATACTTGGGTAGAAGACGTGTACCAAATCATGAATGGTTATATGATAAACCTGAAGAAAGATATAATGACAATTGGGTGTATCCACAATATAGTTACAATGCTCACGCATACATACTAACAAGAGAAGGATTAAGAAAACTATTATATGATTATAATTTAATAGATAATCTAATGCCACTTGACGAGTTTTTGATATCAACAATAAATCTACATCCACGACAAGACATCAGAGAATTTGTTAAACCAACATTAAAGTTTATTGCACCACCAACAGACGATGATAATTGGATAGCACAAACATCTATGGATATTGAATCGGGTAACGAGTATGGTACTTCATTGACTGAAGATATAACACGATTAGAACGAAGTATTAAGTTTGATATGGTTTACATCATTACGTTAGACACAAGTAATGAGAACTATGAAAAATTAACAAACAGATTAGAAGAATTAGGTTTACCAAATGATGTCCCAATAAGAATGTGGAGAGGTACAAACGGTAAGGAAGAGTTTGATACGATTGAAAAGAGACAACAAATGGGTATCAAGTTCTATGATGGGTGGAAGGTAGATAGTGAAAACAATTGGTGGACAAGACCTGTAACTGTTGGTGAAGCAGGTGGCGTACATTCTCATATTAGAATATGGGAAGACGTAGTTGAAAGAGAATATAATAACGTATTAATATTAGAAGATGATTTTAATCCAAAACAAAAGTTTCATTGGAACACTTTTGATGAATTAAAAGATTATGATTGGGATTTAATATTTCTGTCAAGATTATTAATTAAGGGTAAAGATACAAACGTGGGGTTAGAGAGTTGGGTCAAACCAAGTTACTCATATCAAACTCATTGTTATGTTTTAAACTACGATGGAGCAAAGAAGTTAGTAGAAACAAATGTACCAATACTAAAACAAAACATAATAGTATCAGATGAGTTTTTACCTGCTACATATACAACCCATCCAAGAGAGGACATTAGAAAAATGTTTATTCAAAATATGAATGTATTAGCGTTTAAATCAAATCCTGTTTTACAAGACAGGTATGAGGCAGCTAATAATTCACAAACTTCCCCAATAGAGGGAATAGATTTTAATTAATTTTAAAGATGACCTATAGACCATTACCAAAACAAGTTACAATCAAACAATCTGATATTGAAGGATTGGGATTGTATTCAACCGAGTCGTTAATACATGGAAAGTTTTTAGGAATCAGTCATGTAGTTAATGATAAGTTTGAAAACGGATATATCAGAACACCATTAGGTGGGTTTATAAATCATAGTGAAGAACCTAATTGTGAAGTAAGAGAAGATGTAGATGGGAATCTAATGTTGTTTACACTTAGACCAATTCTACCAAATGAAGAACTAACATTAAAATATAACCTATATAAGGTTCATTAAAAATAAAATAATATTTATATAAAGTTAACTAATTAAAAACAATTGTTATGAGTAAAGTTTCAAGAAGATTATATCAAGCCGTAGAAGCAAAGTATACAGCAGATATCATGGACGCAAAAGCAAGACTATCAGTCTACTTTGAGAATCCTGTAGCTATTGGGGAACACCCACAACACACAGAAGAAATCGACAAACTTATTGGACAACTCGAAAGTGCAACAGGAAAGTTAGAAACACTTTCTGAGTACTTTGGAAAAGAGTATGGTCACGATATACCTGTATCTGAATCAGACGAGAAGGAAATCTTAAAAGGATAAATTCGTTGGGGATATAGCTCAGATGGCTAGAGCACTACACTTGCACTGTAGGGGTCGTGAGTTCGAGTCTCACTATCTCCACATCATGCTCGGTTCGTCTAACGGTTAGGACTTCAGGTTTTCATCCTGGCAATAGGGGTTCGATTCCCCTACCGAGTACAAAAAAAGTTATGTTACGATTCGATATAATAAACAAAGTAATAGAAGTAAACGGGTTTACAAAGTACCTTGAGATTGGTGTATGTAATCCTTTAGATTGCTTTGATAAGGTTAATTGTGAACTCAAACATGGTGTCGACCCTGGCTATGAGTTTGAAGAAAACCCTGTCACATATCAAATGGAATCTGATACATTCTTTGAGTACTTAAAAGAACACGACCCTAATAGAAAGTATGATGTAATCTTTATCGATGGATTGCACAAGTCTTATCAAGTAAAAAAAGATATAGAAAATTCTTTAGAAGTTTTAAGTCCAAACGGATATGTCCTATTACATGATTGTAATCCACCAACCTCACATATGGCAAGAGAAACCTATAGAACTGAATATGGTTATGAACCATGGAATGGGACTGTATGGAAAGCAATATATCAGTTAAGAACAACAAGAAAAGATTTACACGTTAGTGTTGTTGATACTGATTGGGGTATTGGTATTATAAAACGTAACGAATTACATGATACAAAACCAATAGAAAATAATAATGAATTCTATGAGTATAATATCATGGACGCAAATAGAGAAGAAGATTTAGGTTTAATTAGTATAGAAGAGTTTTTAAATGGGGTGGAAGAATAAGAACGAGCAACAAGAATGGTTATGGAGTCACAAAACTGATTCCGAGAAGATTCTAATATTATGGCAACTTATCGAAAACTCTAAGACAATAACTAAGAAACAAAGAGACAAAGTATGGGCAGTATTACAGGGTATATTATACTACACTGATAAGGGAGAGGAACTACTACCACATCACCGTAAGTATTTAAAAGAACAATGGAATAGAGCGTGGAAGTCTCAAAGAGATAAAAAAATAAAGTGGGATATAGCCAATTGGTTAAGTGAACCACCATTTTAATTATGAAGATAGCACTAATAGCACATGATGGTAAAAAAGCAGAGATGGTTTCATTCGTTATGAAACGATTAGACTTTTTTAACAGGGAAGATGTAGACATAGTAACAACAGGAACGACAGGTCAGTTTATGACAGACGCAGGAGTAAAGGGAGTACAGAAGGTATTGTCGGGTCCATTGGGTGGTGACGCACAAATCGCAACAATGGTATCAGAAGGTAAACTATCTTCTGTAATATTTTTTAGAGACCCACTTGGTAAACATCCACATGAAGTTGATGTATCAATGTTAATGAGATTGTGTGATGTACACAATGTACCATTAGCAACAAACTATAAAGCAGGACATATCTTTATTAAACACCTATCAAAAAAATGAAACTAATAACAACACATCCAATTAAGAAATCAGATTTAGGACTTCATAACAATTTGTTTGGTGGTAAACTTTTAGCATGGATTGACGCAGCAGGAGCGGCATTTACTACTGAGTTTGTAGATAGTCCAAGACTTGTGACTGTTAAGATTGACGAATGTATATTTAAGAAACCTGCTAAAGAAGGTCAACTACTAAAAATATATGGACAGATTAAAAAGGTTGGTAAATCATCCATAACAGCATACCTTGAAGCAAGAGCACACAACGTATATGATGGTAATCAAAAGTTAATATTATCTACATCAATTACATTTGTTAGAATTGATGAAGGTGGTGACCCGATTCCAATTCATCAAAGAATACGAGACAAATTCGAGAAACAAAAGAAATGATTTATTGGTTTTACGGACAACCTGGCGCAGGTAAGACAACACTCGGTAACGCATTAGAAGAACGTCTAAATAAGAAATCACCACACCAAAAAACAATCAGAATAGATGGTGATGAAATGAGAGAAATATTTCAGAACAAAGATTACTCTGAACAAGGTAGACGTAACAACTTAAGAAAGGTTAACGACCTTATTCGTTTCTTACACCACAAAGGATTCACAGTTATTGTATCAGTTGTTGGTCCATATCAAGATGTAAGAAATGAAATACATGACCTTGACCCTATGATGATTTATACATACACAAGTGAAGTCAGGGGACGAGAACACTATCATACTAAAGACTTAGAAGTAGGTAAGTATGATGTTTGGATGAATACAGATAATAGATTAATAGAGGATTGTATAGATGAAATACTCACTTTTCGTAGGTAGATATCAACCATGGCATAGTGGACATAGATGGTTAATAGACCAAAGATTAAATGAAGGTAAAAACGTTTGTATAGCGGTTAGAGACGAAAACCCTGACGAAACCCACGAGTGGTACAGTGGAAAGATTGTACACAATATAAAATCAGAACTAAACGATTTAGTTAAAGAGGGAAGGGTCAAAGTTATAGTCATACCTGATATTGAATCAATCAATTATGGTAGGACAGTTGGATACGAAGTTATAGAACACGAACCACCAAAAAATATCTACGATATATCAGCATCAAAGATTAGAAAGGAAATGGGAAAATAGTATATATTTATTTCTTTATGAGGAATATAATTGAATATCACTATCGTACCTTACAAACTTCCCGAATCTGTCCCAACTCCGAAAGAGGAGTGTGGGTGGATTGCGCTACACGATAATAAAGCAATAGGTTGGAACTCATTACTATTTTTATCTCACAACACAATAAAGTTTGCTAATGCATTTGTAGAAGAAGAATATAGAGGTAACGGAATCTACAGAATGTTATGGGACGCCAGATGGGAGTGGTGTCAAGAAAACCTTAAAGGATATGATGTAATAACGTACTGTCTACCAACAACACTTAACTTCTACAGAGAAAAAGGGTGGTCCGAAGGACATACATCTACATTAATGTCGTCAAAAATTTAACAAAAATTTAACATTTAAAGTTTGGTAAAATCAAAGTAATTCACTATCTTTATTATATAAAGAAAAAGATATGGAAGCAATAAAATACAAAAACTACAGTAACATAAACAACGCAAACTACATGGAGTTAGATTACAAATTTCTGACTTTATTGAAGTTAGTAAAACATTGTCACAACTCCGCTTCTTGGGGTGACCATGTATTTATTGAAAAGTTAATTCCTTCAGTTGTTGATTTAGATTCAATACCTGATTGGGTAGACTTTGAAGAAGACTTTTTAACAGAGGTTTCTAAAAATGCATAAGAAAAAAGAATCATATCAAGACGAACTTGACTTCAACGGGGGTTGGACCCGTGGTGAGGCGAGTCATCATATTGGTAAGAAGACAACTGAACAAACTCACAAGTCTAAAAAGACTTATTCTCGAAAGGAGAAACATAAGAAAAATTTAACAATTTCTTAACATTAGAAATTTGGAAATAAGTAAAAATTGTATTATCTTTATATCGTAAGATTAAAAAATGGGAAATATGTATAAATCAAATCTAAATTATTCATCCTTCTGGCTCGACAGGTCTATTTGGGAAGAGGATGATGAGGTCACAAAAGTAGAAAAGAAATCAAATGACTTAATGAAACTGATGTCCTATAAAAGGAGTATTGGTAACTTCGTAAATATTGTAACAGGACAATCTATTCCTGTAACGTTTGATGGTAGGGGTAATGATTCCTACACTGATGGTAACAGTGTTGTTATATCAGCAAAATTAGACGATAAAGAATTTGACCCCGTGGTTGGTCTTGCACTACACGAGGGTTCTCACATTAAACTTACAGATTTCGATTCCCTTAAAAATCTTTTGGACCACAACTTGTTTCCTGTATCTATGGAATCGATTATTAAACCTCACTACAAAAGACAATCAAACAATGAGAGATTGTTCAATGATGATTGGTGGTCATATGGTCCTCAAATAAAAGACAAGTTAAAACAACTTCTTAACTATGTAGAGGACAGAAGAATTGACAACTTTGTTTATTCATCCGCGCCAGGTTACAGAGGTTACTACGAGTCAATGTATAAAAAGTATTTTCACTCTAATGTAGTGGACAAGGGTCTTAAGTCATCTGATATGAGAGACGAGACTTGGGAGTCTTATATGTTTAGATTGATTAACATCACTAACAAAAACAGAGACCTCAACGCTCTAAAAGGGTTGAAAGAGATTTGGAATCTTCTTGACCTTAGAAACATTTCAAGACTAAAAAATACAGATGACTCTCTTGAGTTAGCAGGAAAGATTTACACGATTATTCAGAAGAATGTTGATGACTTTAATGACCAAATGCCAGAACCACAAAAAGGTGGTGATGGTCAAGGTCAAGAAGATACTGATGGTAAATCAGAAGTATGTGATTCACAATCTAATCCTACAGGTGATGGTAACGCTATGGAAGGTAAAGGTAAAGGTAAGGGTAAAGACTCTGATAGTACTGATGGTTCTAATGGTGGTTCTACTGACAAGAAAGGTTCTGTATCAAGTGGTGTTCCTAACAAGAATGGAGCAGGTGGTCAGAGTAGTCCACTAAACGACAGACTACAAAAACAACTAAAAAACGCCATTGAGAAACAAAAGAAGTTTTTAGATGGTGATATTACTAAAAAGAAAATATCTAAATCAGATAAAAAGAAGATTGATGTTCTTGATAAAGCAGATATTGAAACTGAGGTTACGGGTAAAGGTCTTGACCAAGGATACTACAGAGGTCAATCTCAAGGTGTTCAAACTTATGTAATCAAAAACATGACTAAGAGTTTGATTGATTCAAATATGATTCCACACTTAGGAACTTGGAGAGTTGATTCAAATGATGTTGCAGTTAAGAAAGGTATTACACTTGGAACTATCTTAGGTAAGAAACTTAAAACAAGAAACGAAGAGAGAGTTCTTCAGACTCCAAGAATGAAGAGTGGTAAACTAAACGGTAGAATGTTACACGAGATTGGTTTCGGTAACTTTGATATCTTTGACCAAATCAATATCAATACCGCAACACCATCTTTACTACATATCTCAATCGACGCAAGTTCTTCAATGAGTGGTGACAAGTGGTACAACACTCAGACAGCAGCGGTTGCAATCGCTAAAGCAGCATCGATGACCGAAAACATGAATGTAGTAATTTCTTATAGAGGTATCTATTACAACCAAGGTCAAGGATGTCAACCTCTAATGATGATTGCATATGATTCAAGAAAAGATAAGTTCCAAAAGATACAAAACTTATTCAAGTTTATTTCACCAAGTGGAACTACTCCTGAGGGTCTTTGTTTTGAAGCAATACTAAAAGAGTTAATCAAGACTAAGAACGGTGAAGAGAGTTATCTAATCAACTTCTCAGATGGTTGGCCAGGATTTGACAATAAAGAAATTAGTTACGGTGGGTCCTACGCAGTAGACCACACGGCAGACCAAGTCAAGAAAGTTAGACAATCGGGTGTTTCAATTCTATCTTACTTTATCTCTGATGGGTATTATGGAAGTAGTAAAAATCAGTTTGAGAAAATGTACGGAAAAGATTCAGAGTTTATTGATGTAAACAATATGACTCAGTTAGCTAAAACATTAAATAAAAAGTTTGAAGTTAAAATTTAACAATAATTTAACATTAAAAATTTGGAGTTGTGAACCTAAATCACTATCTTTAGAGAGTAATATTAATAATGAGAAATAATAATTTAAAACAAAGTCTATGAAAGCACAAAAATCAGTTTTTGGAAAAGTAGTTCAGATAGATGACCTCTATTTGTTCGAGGATTCGGCAGGTGTTAAGTTTAACATCCCCGAGTTCAATGAAGAGGGTACCAACCTCTATAAAAGGGTAAAGTCAGCGTGTAACAATCCTTCTAAGTGGGGTTTCAAAATCAGAGTAAGAGGTAGACTCTCTGATGGTGAGATTGTTTACAATAGGGTTCCTGCTTCAACGGTTGAAAAGAAACCTCAACCTGTTGGTAACTTCAACAAACCTAATGGTGGGTTGATGTCTATGTTATGGGAACCAACACCAAAGGGTGTCGCATCTAAAGAAATGACTGAAGATGTTCTGAACTTTATCCATAAAGAAGTTGATGGTCTAAAACCAAAAATGTTATTTATGAAATCTCTAAAGTGGAAGTATCTAATCAGAAACATCCTTAGAGGTAAAAATATTATGATGACAGGTCCTGCTGGTTGTGGTAAAACTATGGCAGCAAAAGCGGCGGCAAATTCCCTTGAAGGTTACAACACCTTTATTATCAACTTGGGTGCAACACAAGACCCAAGAACTACCCTTATCGGAAACACTCAGTTCGATACTAAGAAGGGTACAGTGTTCAACTCTTCACCATTTGTGAAAGCAATCCAAACTCCTAACACCGTGGTGGTCCTTGATGAGTTGACGAGAGCACACCCTGAGGCTCACAACATCCTAATGACAGTTCTTGACCAAGGTCAGAGATACTTGAGAATGGATGAAGCCGCTGACGCTCCTGTTATCAAAGTTGCAGACGGTGTATCATTTATCGCATCTGCAAACATCGGTAATGAATATACCGCGACGAGAGCTCTTGATAGAGCAATCCTTGACAGATTTACCGTGATTGAAATGGACACCCTAACTAAGGAAGAAGAGTCTGAGTTACTTCAGATGATGTATCCTTCAGTTGATAAGACTGTTATTGATAGTGTCGCTGAGATTACTTCAATGACAAGAAGTGATGTGATGTCTGATAGTCCTAAATTAACCAACTCTCTTTCAACGAGAACAGCAGTTGAGATTGGTTCTCTATTGTATGATGGTTTCAATTTAGGTGAAGCTGCAGAAATTACAATCTACCCAATGTTCGACCAAAGTGGTGGTGCTCAATCTGAGAGAGTCTTCTTGAAACAATACATTCAGAAGTTCTTAGGTGACACTCCAAAAGATGAAGATTTGTTTAACGTAGAAGCAGATGATGTTAGTAATCCTTGGTAAGGGTTACTAACTTCTAACAATAAGACTATGGCTTACAACAAGTTTAGATGGTGGACAAACGGTAAAAGAAAAACACTTTCTGTAAAATCTCACCTTTGGGATAGAATACAGAACGGTGACTTTGAATACTCTCATTATTACACAGAGGAGAAGGCTGCAAGAAAGCAGTCTTCTGACCTCTACAATGAGATAATGAGTAAGTGTCCCGATGGTGGTGATTATTGGGGATATGAATATGAAGCAAGACAAAAGACCTACCTAAAGAATGTTAGAGCAAACAAGTTAGCAGAAGAAGGACATAGAGACGATATAAAGATATTAAACAATTTCAAAAAAGAATTAGAAAAACATTTTGGTTTTTGTCTATGGAATAAACTAATGGATGAGAAACCAATGAGTACCGAAGATGTCTACGAATACTACTGTATTGAGAAGATGTTTAGGAACGGTTTGGATGTTAAGTAAAAATTTTGTATATTTAAAGATATGAATCTAAAGTACGACCCCGACAATCCACTAACGGATAAACAACTTGACGAAATAGCAGCATATGACTTTGATATGTTTTTAGAATATTTAGATTCAAAAACAGCATACTTAAAACAATATAGTAAACCGTTAGGAAAGTATCATTGTAAAAGATTCGCAGCGTTGGACGCTAAAATGAGTGGTAAAGAAATTACTACAAAGTTAATAAAAGACGCAGAGAAGATAGGACAGGTTGGTGATGATATCGTACAACAGAGAATCATAGACAAGATGAATGAAAAAGGTTGGGAAGAACCTGACAAGATGGTTAAAAACGTAAAGACCCACAGGTCACAGTGGTTCGATTAAAAAAAATAAAATGGGATTTAATAAAACACATTTACCAAATATAGAGGACTTAAAACTTATGGTTGAAGAATGGGGTGTTGAAGCAGTTTTAAACAAGTTCAATGGACCCAAAGTAGAAGTTCTAATTGGTGATGTAGAATCTATGGATTATTTAGATAACTTAGTAGATGGCAAAAAATAATAGAATTATGTGGAGTAAAGACGAGTTAAACGATTTAGTAACAGATATAATCTCTGAATTAAAAGAGGTTGGATTTTCAGGTGTTACCGATTGGGATACTTTCGGTGATATTTTAAAATACAAACTTAAGAATTCAGATGAGTTTGATATGTTATCATCAGTGGTCGTTTCAACTTATAGAGACTACACAAGATTTGAAACAGATATGGCTCTTATGAACCTATCTGATAAAGGTTTGATTCGTATGTATGTTGACGAGAAGGGAAAACTCGCATACGGTCCAACCGAAGAGGGGGTTAAACTATCCACCCTAATTGATAAAGAACGTAATAAAAATAAAAATCAAAACAATTAAATTATGAAGTATTATATTGCAAAAGTAAAAGTAAACCATGTCGATGATAAAGGCAGGGTAAAAAAGTTAACTGAACAATATGTTGTTAACGCAGTGTCGGTAACTGACGCTGAAACCAAGGTCGTAAAAGACTTTGAGAATTCAGGAATTGAATTTGAAGTAGGGTCTGTGATAGAGACAAAAATAATTAAGGTAATCAAGTAATGATATTCCAAAAAGGCGACAATATAGTTGTAAGGTTAAACGGAACTTATAGAATAGGTTCCGTTCTACACCGAACAAGATTAAAAAGAGGACTTGTATATAAAGTTAAACTTGAGAACGGTACAACCGTAGATGAATGTTCTGTAAACAAAGAGTTAACAAGTTGTCACATCCATAGAGGACTGACCAAGTCATTAAACAAAAAAGATGGACAAGAAACAAACAAGACAGTTTAAAGGTTTTCAACGAAAGGTTAGAAAAAGATATCCTAAAGCTAAAATACAAATGAACACCAACGGGATGTTTTATATCTCAAGTGGGGTTGGTACGGTAGTAGGTGAGGAGTTATTTATCCCACCACAAACTAAAGTATTTGACGCGTGGTATTGGGCAAGTAGGTCTTGTCAGATTGAACAAAACTTCAATAGAACACATCCAATGAAGTCAGATATGGTATTTGACGAGAAAAAGTTTGATAGAGTTTCAAGAAGGAACAGAAAAAAGTCGTAAAAGTAGTTTTATTAATTTCAAAAAACTATTTATGTAATATAACCAAAACTATATAAATCAGTTTATGAAAAAATATAACAAAAGACAAAGAGGTGGTTACGTTAACCAATCTTTCGGAATCCCAACAGATGTAGCTAAAAAGAACGATAAGAGAATGGGGAACCATTGGTCTTCTATCGACTTCCAAATGCATGAACAGAAACTTACTGAATACCCTACAGGTCCATCTAAGATTGGATATCTACAAGTTGGTAAACATGACATAGAGTTAACTATGGCGGAGTGTAATAGAATAGCACACACATTAATCGAGGCGATTGATTTAGCAAAGAAGAAGTACAAACTTAATATGTAATTCGTGCCACCTAAGGGAATTTTTAATATATTTGATGATGACGCATTATCTAATCAAACAGACATAGAGTTGTATCTAAAGTCTATTAGGGATATTCTTGTCGAAAAGAAAGACCCCTATTATACGATGTCTAAGATTAAGATAAAGGAGTTAATATCAGAACCCGATAAAATGGCTACAAAAGAATATAAAGAAAAAATGATTCCAAGACTGACAATGGTTAAGGATAAGTTTGGTTCTGAATATAACAAAAACATTATTGATATATTTTCTGAGGTGGTTCTTCACGACAATAGATTCATATCTAAAGATGGATTAAAGTTTCTAAATAAGATGTGGAAAGATAAGGTTTAAGATATGTATAGTAAAGGAGATATCGTGGAACATTGGGATGAAGCAGAATATAATTACTTCATGAGTTTAGATGATATGACTAAAGTATATTATCTACATGACTATCTCTATGGTGAATTTGAAGAAGATGTCTTTGATGGTCTTGATATTCCCGAAGAAACCCCTCAACACAATCCAATTCAAGTTATAATAGATTCAGAAAACTTTATAGTAAGTTGTGATAATCCACTATTGATTCAAAAAACAGTTGGGTTATTTGTCTTAGATGGATTTATTTTAGAAAAAAAATCAGAAAAAGGTAATCTTCACGTTTACAGAATAATCGCAGTTGGAGAACCTATGTCAGTAAACTGACACATTGTCATTCCAAATTAATTTAAAACTAACAAAATGTCATATATTTTCCATTGGTACGGATTTGGTACTAATAATAGTAAATGTTTAATAATTTAAAAAGGAAAAAAATGACAATAAGAAATTTTGACAAAATCTTTGATTCATATTTAGATTGGGATATGAGTGGTTATGGTTCAGACACTACAGCAAGAGTTATAGATGATGTTTTAACAATGGACTTTGAAGTGCCTGGATTAGGTAACAAGGACGTTAATGTGAATGTAGAAGACAGACATTTACATATTAAGGCAGAAAAAGAACATCGTAAGTTTGAAAGAAAGTATAAAATTCATGATTCTTACGATTTGAATCAAACTTCTGCTATTTGTAAAGATGGTATCTTAACAATCTCTATCCCTAAATACGAGGATAGAAAAGCTAAAAGTATTACAGTAAAAGTTAAATAAAGTTAAATGTTTTCTAACTCATGGTTTAGGTATCAAAAACTTAATTACAACAACAAGTTATATTTAATCATACGGAAAATTGCGATTGACCGAAGACCAATAGTTAATGTTTGGAAAGAACACTTAAACTGTGACACTGTACTGAAGGGAAATGACGGTTTTTTCTATTTTCTCCAAGAAGTTTCGGATGTAGAGTGGGAAGAAATATAGAAAAATTTAACATAAATTTAACATTGGGGGCTTGGAAAAGTCCCCTTTTTTTATTATCTTTATTATGTAATAATAATTAAGATATGGGATATTCAAAATCACTCTACCAAGCAATTCACAAAGATACCTTAGTGAAGTATCTAATGAGTAGAGATAGAAAAATTAAATCACTACAAAAACAAATAGACGACTTAAAAACAAAGTAATGAGTGTAAACCTTCCACCACAGAAATTTAAAAAAGTAATCTTTGATTTAGATGGTACTCTTGCTCTTATCGATGATAGGAGAAAGATTTCTACTAAACCAAATGGTAAGATAGATTGGGACATTTTCTTTGACCCTAAAAATATTAGTTTGGATAAACCAAACATTCCTGTAATCAAGATGGCACAATCATTGTGTGATAGTGGTCATCAGATTGTGATATTTAGTGGTAGAAGTAAAGGTACTATCAATACAACTAAAATGTGGTTAAACAAACACAATGTTCCATGGCATAGATTGTTCATGAGACCAATAAAGGATTTCACTCCCGATGATATCCTTAAAAAAGATTGGTTAGACGATATCGGGAAAGACAATGTTCTATGTACTTTTGACGATAGACAAAAGGTAGTAGATATGTGGAGAGCTAATGGTATCTCTTGTTTTCAGGTTGCGCCTGGTAATTTTTAAATAATATGATTAGACACCCTCAAGATTACTTCTATATAACTGACAAACAGAGTTGTGGTTTAATACTTGGTTGGGCAGATGGATTTCATCAGTTCAATGCATATAATAAATCAGACCCCAAAGTTAGTATTAGAAAAGGACTTAAATGGTTAGATAAAAATTCAGACCTTTATGATAAGTTAAGAATGATAGTTCTATATAACTTAGGATGGAAGTACGATAATAAAAAACAATTATCGTTTGGATTTTAGAAAAATATTTTGTATATTAGTAATAGATTAAATAATAAAAAATGACAAACTTAGGTTACGCATGTATTAACATGACATTGGGTTCTCAGAAACCCAAGATTACTACTAACCGTAGTATGATTAAACGTACCTTCCTTAGTGAAGGTGTAAAGTATTCTTCAGAACTCGCCTTACAGAATACACGAGACTTGATTGAGATTATAAAATGGAATCACAAAAACGGATTCAAACTATTCCGTATGACATCCAATCTCATTCCGTGGTCATCCGAGTTTCCACTTAGTTCAATGCCTGACTATCGTAAAATTTCTATTCTATTGAATGGAGCAGGTAACCTTGCTGAGAAGTATGGACAACGTATAACGTCACATCCTGGCCCTTTCAATGTTCTTGTATCACCAAACGAGAAAGTCGTTCAGAACACGATTACGGACCTTTCTATACACGGTGAGATATTTGACTTGATGGGTCTTAGTAGAACTCACTACAACAAAATCAATATACATTGTAATGGTGTCTATGGTGACAAACAATCTGCTATGGATAGGTTCTGTAAAAACTTTGAGAGGTTACCCGAATCAGTACAGACAAGACTTACTGTAGAAAACGATGACAAGGGTAGTATGTATTCAGTAAAAGACTTAATGTATATACACGAGAGAATTGGTATTCCTATTGTGTTCGATTATCATCACCATACATTCAATACAGGTGGTCTGACCGAACAAGAAGCATTAGAACTCGCTATGTCTACTTGGGGTGATATCAAACCTATCGTACATTACTCCGAGTCAAAAACTCTTGAAGATGAGACTTCAAAACCACAAGCTCACTCTGATTTTATATATTCTGAAATCAACACATATGGTCATGACCTTGATATTGTTGTTGAAGCTAAGAAAAAAGAACTAACTGTTCAGAAATATCTTTCCATTTTTGGTAAACACGGAAAGGGCATAATTGGGGGATAGCTTGATTTTATTTACTTAATTAAATTTCTTATTGATATTTATACTACAGAATAACACTAAGTGAACTAAGCTTTTAAGTATACTTAAGCACTTGGTGTTTTAGTATAAGTACAATTTTAAAAGTTAGTAAAACCAATTTTTAGGAAAAAAAATGAAAAATATTTTTAATAGGTCAAATGGTTTTATCTTATTGATGATTTTAAGTACCTTCTCGGTAGCAGGTTCAGCAGCATATTATTCGGTATTTGGGTTAAGTTCTTTATTCGCAGGAGCAAGGTTTGAAGTCATTATTATGGCAGCAGCATTAGAAGTTGCAAAACTTGTCACCGCTTCATACCTACATAACAATTGGAAAAAGGCAGGATGGATGAAATGGTATCTATCACTTGCTGTTGTTATACTAATGGTGATTACATCATTAGGTATCTACGGATTCTTAACATCAGCATATCAAACAACTGCAGACCAATTAGGTGTAGTAGAAAAACAAGTCAAAGTAATTGAGTTAAAAAAAGACCGATTCCAAGAACAACTTGATTATTACAATATAGAAAAAAGTAACCTAACAGAATCTATTGTTGATTTAAGAAATGGTATCTCTAATAATAAAATACAATATACAGATACTTTAGGTAGAATAATTACAACTCAATCTTCCTCAACAAGAAAATTATTAACAAGAGAATTAGAGACCGCAGTTGAATCAAGAGCAAATATAAATGTCAAACTTGAACAATTGACTGACTCAATTACAAAACTTGAATTACAAGTATTAGATATTGAATCAAACAATGAAGTTGCAGCGGAAATAGGACCATTGAGATATATGGCAGAACTTACAGGTAAACCTATGAATGTAATTGTAAATTGGTTTACTCTGTTGATAGTATTTGTATTTGACCCATTAGCAATTGCTATGGTCATTGCATTAAATAAATTAATTGGAAGGAATAAGAATGGAAACCACAGACATATTGATGACGATAGCAACATCAGTGATATTATCGATGATAGCAGTATCGTTGTTGGGACTCCTGTTTTGTCTGAGAACGATGGGGACAAAGTATCTGAACGAGAAGAACCATTGGGAACAAGTGGAGAGAAAAAAGAAGAGGAAACAGTGGAAGAAGTTTTGGAAAACCCAAAGGAAAAAGAAGAACAGATAGTTGAATCACCTGAAGAAAATAAAAGAATCTTATATGGTGAAGAACAAGTAGCTAGAGAACCTAAACCTAAACGTGTACCGAAACACGTTTATGGAAGAAAAATATAAACTCAACAAAACATTTGGTAATTACAAAAATTATTTGTATATTAGTAACAAATTAATATTAAACATGAGCGAAACACTATACGGCGAAGAGTTTAACGAGGAAAGTTTAGAAAAAGAGTTAGACATTGCAGAAAGAAAACAGAAAAACGAATCAGGGGAACATGATTTGGATAGAAAGTATTTCAGACAGTTTGATTATGGTATTGATACCAAAGATAATGTAATCATTATAGAAGGTGAAATACAATCAGGACTTACGTTTGATATTATAGCAAAAACGAGATTACTAAATAACTTAGCAGGTGAAGACATTAAAACATTCAATATTCTATTGAACTCGCCAGGTGGTGATGTTATAGAAACACTTGGGTTGATTGACTTCATGAAATCTCAAGAAAAATATGGTGTCAAGTTTAATGTAATAGTAAGAGGTGGAGCTATGTCAGCAGCAGCACTTTTACTAACTTGTGCAACAGGAACCCGAATGGTTTCCAAACATTCTAAAATTATGGTACACCAATTGTCTACAATAGTAGTAGGTAAGTTAAGTGATGTAAAGTCTAACGCTAAATTTAGTGAAGAGTTAGAAACAGAATGTAACGTGTTAATGGCAGAACATAGTAAACAGGACCAAAAATATTGGGAAAATATTTCTTCCACAGATTACTTTATGTCTTCTGAAAAAGCACTTGAATTAGGAATAATAGATAAAATAATATAAAATGACAAATTTCTTTACAGCAGAGGAACTTAAAAGTAATTATGAAAAGTTCCGAAAACTAATCAACAAATCCTTTACAGGTGAAAGATTAGAAAAACTAAATAAAATGTATGACCACTTTGAAGATAGAATTATCTACACACCTGCGTCATCATTTGAACACTTTCACAATTCATTTCCTGGCGGATACATTGACCATGTACTTAGGGTGACAAGAAACGCACTTAAGTTATATGATATGTATTTAGAATTAGGTATGATTGAGGAAGGTGAGATATCTAAAGAATCAGTAATATTTTCAGCCGTACATCACGACTTAGGTAAGTTAGGTTCTGTTGAAGCAGACCATTATCTAAAAAATGATTCAGAATGGCATAGAAAGAATCAGGGTAAAATGTACAAGTTAAATCCAAGTAACCATTATATGGATACACATGATAGAACTTTCTTTCACCTTATACACTTTGGAATAAAATTAACTGAAGAAGAATTCTTAGGTATTAGATTAACAGATGGGGTTTATGACGACTCAAGTAAAGAGTACTTGAGACAGTTTAATAAAGACAAGTCTCTTAAAACAATGTTACCACACATTCTACATCAAGCAGATATGATGGCAGCAAAGTTTGAATTACAAAGATGGAAAAAAAGTTCTGATAAATCAAAAGGAACTCGTAATCCAAATGGAAGACCTTCAACCCAATCAAGGTTAAGTAACGCATTTTCAAATACAGATAGTAAAGTAAATGTATTTGACGCGTTTAAAAATATAGTAGAAGATTAAAAAACATTATGACAGAAATAATAATAATCAGTGTACTATCAGTATCAACTCTTGTACTTGGATTTACAACTTGGAACCTTCTTAGAAAGAATGAAGCAACCGAAGATGTAATTGAGGAACAAGAAGAACTAATAGCAAACATAGCGAGTAGAATTGATGATTCTATGAAAAAAATGAAAGAGTTAGATACACGAGGTGCTTTTGAAGCAGAGGATGAGACAGGAACGGTATTTAAACAATTATACGAAGTCATTGAAAAATTAGAAACGTATTATGCCGAGGAAACGAAGGAAGAGGAGTAAAAGATATTTTACAAAGATAACAGAAATCGCCATAAACGCGTATAATGGTTGTGATGACGATAAGTTAAAGAATAGAATATATAACAGATTCATTCATTATCCATTTGACAAACTTTCTGAAAATGTAATTCACACATATAAAACATATTACTTTGATGTACCATATGATGATGTCAAAGCAAATGTAGTTGCATTTTTGAATCAAAAGATTGATAAGTTCAATGGAACAAATGGTAGAGCGTTCTCATACTTTACAGTTGTAGCTAGAAACTACCTGTTTAATGAGAATAATCAGAACTATCAAAGAATGAAACAAAAAACAGATACAAAATATATTGACTCATCAAGAAACATAACAAACGAAGTTTATGAACAAAATCTAAAAGACAGTATGTCTGACTTCTTTGATTTTTATGTTAGATATATTGACGCAAATCTTTACAAGATGTTTGATAAACCAAGAGACCAAAAGATTGCTGACTCTGTAAATGAGTTATTTAGAACACGAAGGGACCTGTATTCTTACAACAAAAAGGCACTTTACATACTTATTAGAGAGAGAACAGGTGTTCAAACTCAATATATAACAAAAGTAATAGGAAAACTAAAATTAGTATACAAAGAACTATACATTGATTATCTGAACATAGGGAATCTCAGATTGAATCATAGAATAGAGGAGTTTGTCTAATGAATATAGAAGACGAAATTTTTAAAGGTAGGTCATTCCAAGACCTAATGTCGGACATTTATTCAAATCAAAAAAAGAAAGACCGACAAATAAAACTACTGATAGCGCAACTTGAACCAATGGTCAAGAATCTAAATGATGCTTCGGTAGTTGTTCCTTTAATAAAAGAGTACCTTGAGATATCTGTAAAAAATGATGACGCACTAATTAAATTGGCTGCGATTGTACAAAGATTGATGAAGGACAACAACAACGAGGGTGGTGGTCTATTATTAAGTGATGAAGAAAAAAGACAACTAATGGACGCCATAGACGAGGTAGAAAAGGACCTACCTGTCAAAGGAGACGAAGATGAGTAATCTTTATGGACTTGTAACGAAGATAGAGTTAGTAGACAGTGACGGTGACCAACTACACGGAATAGAAGTAGCAATAAAAACGTCAACAGGGTCCTCGTTAACTACAGAAATAGCATATCCACTTGATGTAAACATTAAAAGAGTCCCCGTAGTAGGTGAACAAGTTTACTTAGTAAAGGGTAAGAGTTCAGATAGTAAAACTTCAGGGGGTGGAAGACGATACTTTTATGTTACAAGTAATTCACTACAACACAATATAAACCACAATGTATTACCTAAGTCTATAGTACAATCAACAGGTGGTGTTGGAACAGGTGGTTATGCAGCAGCAGCAGCGGGTAACCCTGACGCTAATAATGAAAAAGATTTTGAATTTGAAGCAGGTTTTGATGAAGTCCCCGACTTGTCAGGACTACAACCATTTAGTGGTGATGTTTTAATTGAAGGTAGATATGGTCAGTCAATGAGACTTGGTCATACACCATCGGGAGCGGGTACAACAAAAGACCCAAGTTGGTTAGGGTCCTCGACCAAACCAATAACAATAATTAGAAACCATCAAGAAGAAGGTGGTTGGAATAAATTTGTTATAGAAGATGTTGATAAAGATGACAGTTCAATTTATATGACATCGGGACAGACAATAAAATTAACTCAAGCACATTCATACTCTATTGGAGTACAAGCAGCAAATGTTTATTCAGATACACAAGTGTTAGTTAACTCGGGTAGGGTTGTTTTGAATGCAAGAGATGAAAGAGTTGTAATAGCAGGTTCATCAGATGTAAATATATCTACACCCGTGTGGAAAGCAGCAATGGATAATATGTTTACACAAATTGATGAAATCAAAAATGAACTTAACAATCTAAATACGGCTGTTAGTGCATTTTCAAGTAAAGCGATTTCTAATACTATGACCGATAATAAAGGTGGTACAGGTATTAACATTCCTATATCATCAGGTGGAGCAAAATTAAAAGCAGATACGACAGGAATTAAGGCAAGGATTGCAAAGATTACAACTGAATTAAATTTAATGAAACAATAATTATATATAAAACTATTTATTATTATGGATACGAATAAATTTGTAAAAGCGTTAAAACTCTTAATAAAGGAAGAGGTTCGTAAAGAAGTTAACAAACAGAAGTTAGCTATTAAAGAATCTGTTATTAAAGAGATGAGTACGCCTAAACAGACACCCAAGAAAAATAAAAAACCAAATGTCAAATTTAAGGACAATAAATTCTCTGATATGTTAAATGAAACAGTAGACACTTGGGATACTATGGGTGGTCAGACCTTGACATCACAACATGCTCAAGGTATGAATAGACAAACTATGGCATCAATGATGGGTCTTAGTAGTCAACCAACAGCACAGTCAATGATACCAACACAAGATTCTGATGGTAGAGCAGTTGATGTAAACGCAGTGATGAACTCGGGTGTTGGACAGGCACTGACTAAAGATTATTCTCAACTAATGAAAGCTATAAACAAAAAGAAGGGTAATGTATAATGTCAAGAAATCGTGAAGAGAAAAAGTATCATCCATTAGACTTACAAAAAAATGTCGGTGTCGGTATTCCACTACCAATTGGTGGAGCACCTATATTTGATACTACATTCACGACAGAAGAACAGGCAATATCCAACTTAAAAAATTTATTATTAACAAGAAAAGGTGAGAGACCATTCCAACCATTGTTTGGAACTATGGTCCCATCATTCTTGTTTGAAAATATAACGACAAAATTACTTGACAAGTTAAAACAGGGGTTACAGAAAGACATAGAATTTTGGTTACCCTACATTAATATGGAAGAAATTATCGTAGAAGATTTACGAGAAGAGAATAGAATTAATATTTCTTTTTCGTTTTCTGTTGGGGAAAGCGGAGCAAATCAGATAATTATATTAAATGTAGATGAACAAGGTAGTCTTTCAATCGCATAGGGTTAGAATATGGCAGACAAAATTAAAAAGGAAGTAAAACTTTTAGGGAGAGATTTTGGAGAAATAAGAAATAATCTTGTTGACTTCACAAAAACTTACTTCCCACAAACATATAACGATTTTAATGAATCATCGCCAGGTATGATGATATTAGAACTTGCGTCATATGTTGGTGACGTTCTTTCCTATTATACTGATGTTCAGTTAAGAGAATCTTTATTAGAAGAAGCACAAGAAAAGAAAAATATATTTACAATTGCACAGGCAGTAGGATACAAACCAAAATTAAATGTACCTGCTACAACAACACTAAGTGTATATCAAGTAGTACCTTCAATCGGTAGCGGTGACGCAGTTAGACCTGATTGGAGATACGCACTGACACTAAAAGAAGGTGCGGTAGTAACAGCAGAATCAAATGGTGATGTTGAATTTAGTACAAATCAAAAAGTTAGATTTAATTATTCATCATCATTCGACCCAACTGAAGTTTCTGTTTATCAGATAGATGATAACACAAACGAACCTATTAAGTACCTACTTAAAAAGTATGTAAAGGCAACAAGTGGTAAAGAAAAAACACAGACCTTTACATTTGGTACTCCTAAAATATATGATAAGATTAGACTACAAGATGAAGACGGTCTTATAGATGTAATCAAAATATCAGATGATGACGGTGAAGATTGGACAAAGGTAGACTACCTTGGTCAAGATACCGTATTTGAAGAATCTCCAAACACTGAAGAGTACTCATTAGAGTATTCAGCATATAGTTCTGATACTCCTTCATTACTAAAATTAAAAAAAGTACCGAAGAGATATATTACAAGAATATCAGACGAAGGTGAAATACATATTCAGTTTGGAGCAGGTATATCTGCAAACGCAGACGAAGAACTACTCCCGAACCCTGACAACGTTGGGTCGGCGTTATATAATGCAAGTGGAAACCTAAATCAAGGTTTAGACCCATCGAACTTTCTATATTCTAAAACATATGGAGTGGCTCCTGCTAACCAAACACTAACAGTTACCTATAGAGTAAGTCAAGGTGTATCAGACAATGTTCCAAGTAACGACTTGACTCAGATAGCAGGTGTTGAAATTGAAACATCAAACTTAGGACTTGATACAGAGTTATTTAATCAAGCAAGAAACTCTATAGCATTTTCAAATGAAGCAGCCGCAGTAGGTGGTAAGTTTGAAGAAACTGTTGATGAGGTAAGAGAGAACGCTAAATCTTATTTTGGAGCACAAAACAGGTCAGTAACAAGAGAAGACTATGTAGTTAGAACTTATGCAATGCCACCACAATTTGGTTCGGTAGCAAAAGCATTTGTCGCACCTGATTTCCAAATAGAAACAACATTAGATGACGGTCCTAATCCAATAGCAAATCCACTTGGTATAAATTTCTATGTATTAGGATATGATTCAAATAAAAATATTACAGAACTAAATATCGCAACAAAACAAAATCTTGCGAATTATTTATCGTTCTATAGAATACTTACAGACGCGATTAATATTAAAAACGCATACATTGTAAATATAGCAATTGATTTCGAGATAGTAGTGAAACCAAATTACAATTCAAATGAAATACTTTTAAAATGTATAAGTAAATTAAGAGAGTATTTCAAAATAGACAATCAACAAATAAATCAACCAATATTATTATCAGACGTATATGTAATGTTGGACGATGTAGATGGAGTACAAAGTGTTGTAAGACCTGACAAGGATGGACTTGGTGGATTACAAATTACTAACAAGTATGGTGGAACTTATTCATCGAGACGATACGACATGAAATACGCAACAAGAAATGGTGTAATCTATCCACCTAAAGACCCATCTATATTTGAGGTGAAATATCCTGATACAGATATTAGAGGTAGAGTGGTACCATTATTTTAAAAGGTGAAAAATGATATATAGAATATACCCAAATAAAGACAACACTATCTACGAGAATGATAAACTGAAACTTCAGAATACAGGTAAAGACCAAATTCTTGAAATATCAAAGTTCTACAATCTTGATAACACAACGTTATTAGGTAATAGTAGAATACTTCTTGCTTTTGATTTAACCCCAATATCATCGTCTGTAGCAGATGGTACTATCACGTCACCCCAATATAGACTAAGATTAGAAAATGTAGAAAGTTCAGAATTACAAGATGATTATAATCTATTTGTATATCCACTAAAAGAATCGTGGAACGAAGGACTTGGTCAATTCAATGATACACCAAAAAGTGAACACGCATCAAATTGGGTATTTAGAATCAGTGGTTCTAAATGGGATGTAGATAATTCTACCGTAGGAAAACCATTAAGTGCTGATACAATAAACTCGTTAAACGCATACTATAATTTCGCAGGAAGTATTGGTAACTTTGAGTTAGTAGATAAAATAAAAGGAACAGGTGGACAAGACCCATTACTATTTGTATCAGGTGGTAGACTAATAATGTCAGCATCTGAATTTAGTGGTGGTACAGCAAACTTATCATCTTCATTAGACTCGGGGTCAGTATATAATATTCAATTTGATTTTAATAGAGAGTCTTTATCAGGAGTTGATTTTAACGTAATCAATCCAAGTGGTTCTTTACTAAATAACGATATTGTTGGATTTCAAGAATCATTGATTTCAACAGCAACATACAAAATGGCATTTACAGCAAGTATGCCAGGAGTTCATAAGTTTCAATTTTCATATTTTGACAATGACGGGTCTAACGGGTCTGAAGGAAATATAGATAACTTTTTATTCTTTACAACAACTGACCCAACCACTTTGGTGTTTGACCAATTCGCATCAAACCTAACTGATATACCTTCAACTTACTTAATAAATGAAGGGATAGAAAATACAGACGCAGTAACAGGTTCAGCAGAAATACTAAACCACAAACTATTCATGACAGCGTCAAAAATGGGTGGAGCAACACTTAATAGAAAATTTAGTTTACAAGAAAACGCAAACTATACAGCTAGTTTTGATATAGTGCCAGGAAACTTCCCTGATACACGAGGTGATGATAGTCCGTTAGGTATTGAGTTTACAGTACAAACCCCATCAGGTAGATTGGTAGATATAAATGATTTCACAGGTTATACAAGATATATAACATCAAGTATGACCCAAACAATTAAATTCCAAGCAAGAGAATCAGGACAACACTTATTTAGATGGTCTTATTTTGCAAGTGGTAGTGATTTACAAGCAAGTGGGTCGTTAGACAACTTTAGAATAGATTCAGGTGACCACGATACAACAGGAGCAACATTTAATGATACCGAGTATGAATCACATTTTAATAAAACATCAGGTGGTGGTACATGGTTTACTTCTTCATTTGGAAGTGGAAAGCATTATTATCAATCATTTGATAGGAGTACTGATAATCTAAATGTTGAAGTAACCGATTATGTATCTGAGTGGATTGATGGAACAAGAACGAATAATGGATTTATAATCAAGAAATCTAAAACAGATGAGAACTCGACAATCAACTTCGGTAAAATTAAATTCTTCTCAACTGATACACATACAATATATCCACCTGTATTAGAAGCTAGGTGGGATGACTCAACATTTGATACAGGGTCATTAGACGCATTAAGTGGGGATGATTTAATTATTTATGTTAAAAATTTACAAACTGAATACAAAGAATCATCAAAAGGAAAAATAAGAGTATTTGGTAGAGAACGATATCCTAACAGAAGTTTCTCTACAAGTCCATTGAAAACGGTAAAGTACTTACCATCAACTTCATATTACTCAGTGGTTGACGCAGAAACAGAACAAGTGATTGTTCCATTTGATACTAACTACACAAAGTTAAGTTGTGATAGTAGTGGTAATTACTTTAACTTTTGGTTCAACGGATTACAACCCGAAAGATTTTACAAATTTTGTTTTAGAGTTGACCAAGGTAGTAACATTAGATACTACGATGACAACTTTTACTTTAAGGTAGTTAGATAATGGCAGATAGAGAATTAAAAAGAAATGTAAGAGGACAGATAGTTTCCTACGAAGCGTTTGCGATGGCGGGTGACCCAATTCCTACATACAGTAAGGTTTATATTGAGGGTCCAAACGGTGGTGGTACTACTCCCGAAAGACTAAGTTTAAATAAAGTACGACAGTTCACTGACTCAGGAATAAGTGAGTTGACGTTTCCATTTCCAACAATTGAAAGTAACATAAACATTACAAGATATACATTTAACGCTATAAGTGGTTCTACTATTGCAACAAGTGGATGGGATGTTGTTGGTACTCCAAGTCAACAGTCTGACCCATCAAGTGGACTTTCAGCAACAGGGAACTCAGGAGCAGAATCACAACCACCAAATATATCAACAACTACAGGTGGGTCAACAGGTACAGGTGGTGACATCTCAAGTGGTTTGAATTATGGTGGGTATATAGGATATGATAGTTACTAAATAGGTATATGATATGTTTGAGTTTACGATAGGGAATATAAAAACCTTCACACCTTGGGAACAACCAAGATTTGATACGTTCAGGGGTTGGTGGAATAGATTCAATAGAGATGTTGACTTATCAGATTATAGAGTTTACTTAGTTGGTTCATTCGCAGAAAACATTTATGGAGCGAACATTCCGACCATGGATGTAGATATCGTACTTAGAAATAAAGTAAAAGATTATAGAAAATTAAAACATATTTTAGATACCGCAATGATAATGGGTTTTGAATCTAAAATGTTTATAGATATAAAATGGGTTTGTGAAACTGTTTGGACTGAACATCTTGGTCTTAGAAAAAAATGTCAAAGACCTTCTAAGTTAAGTGATTTTACAAGAATTAAAAATCACAACTATAGTATTAAGACAGTTAATGGTCAAACTTTAGAAAAAAAGTTTTTACCTAAAACGGTAAATTGTAAAGAACTTATAGATGGTTTATATGAAGTAAAAGGATACGATTATATGACAACATCTAAAGTAAATAAACGTATGAGAGAAAAAACTTATACAGGAAAATATTTGGACTTGAAGAATGCCTTTAAATAGATTTACAAATATAGACGAAGTACAAAGTAAACAACCTGTTTTTGGTGAAGTGTTTACACCCGAAGACGCTGCTCTAATCGGTGAAGGAGCACAATATCCTATATTAGAGTCTGAAGATATCACGGGTATTCCAACAATTTCAGCACCAAATATGGAAGTTCACTACTATAGTCCACAAGGAGTGTACTTAAATGGTAGATATAACTTACCACTTACTACTGTTGGTGATGAGGGTAGTAAAACATTATTTGTAAGGCCAGAACAAGATTTAAGAGATGGTGGTTATACAACTGGCACATATAAATTAGTTTACAACTTTTTCCATCAAATAGCATCAGGGGTAACAATAACAGAAATATCACCAAGTAGAAAAGAAGTTAAAATTAAATCAATAACAGCAAATGGTTTATCTAAATTCTACAACATATACCAAAGACCAAATGGGCTTGTAGGAAACACATTTTCAGGTGATGATACATACTTACCAGCACAATTAAATTTTGGTAGTAATAATACATTCCCAATCCTTAGTGCAGCGTTTTATGGAAATGTTGGTGGAGCATATACCGCACGACTACCATTTCCTGTAGGTGATACTACTGTAAATGACCCATCAAGAAATACTGTATTTGTACCTGCAAGTAACATTGCACAATTAACATTAGAAGACCAACCATTTGGAGTAAACAACAGGTCAGACTATGTTACATTTGTAGAAATAGACTTAAATGACGCAAGAGCAAGAGGACTATCTTCATTTTACAAATATAGAGCTACAGGTATTTTTGAACAATTTAGAATTAGAAAAAACCAAGATAGTAGTTTAAGTTGGGAAAGAAAAGGTGAAATATATACTGACCCTGACCAACTTCCTGCTGATGTTACTGACCAAAATTTAAGAAATGTATTAGACCCTGACCCAAATTCGCCTGGAACATATGTAGGAATTACGTCAATTATTAATATTACACAACAACAAGCACTGAGTGTTTCTTATCAAGCAGTTGACTTAAACTTAAATAGTGTAAATGAAGTAATTGTAAAACTAAGTAAAGAATTACCATCAAGTATTGTTGTTGGTGACGGACTTGATATATCACTACAGTTACATAAATCATATATAGATAATGTAATAGCATACGATGCGATTGAAGATGGAAGTGTAGTTCCATTCTTTTCAAATCCAAACTTTAATATTGATTTAGGTGATAACAAAGGAGCATCGGGTGAGTTTGAATCATGGTCATCTTTATTAGACGCAGGTTTACCAACAAGACAACAGATTGTAGACAAGTTCTTTAGTGGTTCACTTGGAAATGTAAAATTAAATATAGATTATTCTGACTTTCAAAACTTCATCAACTTCTCATCAGCAGAAGAAAGAGTTAGAAATTTTAAATATAAACTACAACTTGTAGAAGGATATAATTCAAGAATCACAACTCTAACAGGAGTAAGTGGTTCTGAAGCAATAACAAACATTTCATCTTCAACAAGTAGAAGAGACGCGTTAATTGGTGGATTTGACGACTTTGAATATTGGTTATATTACAATCATGATTCATCACTATATACACACTTTAGTTCGTCTGAATATAGAATAGACCCGTATCCAAAAGAATTAAAAAATCCACATACATTATATGATTTAACATCATCACAAGGTACAAGTTGGTTTAACACTACAGTAGAAACAGCAAAATCATATGACGCATTTAATGATACTAAGTTAACTGAAATGATTCCTGCTAACTTAGCGTTTGACGAAAGAAATACGGAGTACATTGACTTTGTAAAAATGTTAGGTCAACACTTTGATATATTCTACAACTACATACAAGAGATTACACAAATCAATGACAGAGAAGAACATCCTAAAGACGGTATGGCTCAAGACTTGATAGAAATCATTGCAAACTCTTTTGGTTGGAAACTGTTTAATGGATACTCTGATGTGTCGTTGTGGAAGTATGAATTCGGAGTTGACCAATCAGGTAATCCAATACAATCAGGTTCTCTATATTCTAAACCAACAAAAGAAATTGTTTACGAAACTTGGAGACGATTGTTAAACAATGTGCCAGGAATATACAAAAGTAAAGGTACAGCACGTTCATTTAAAACACTGATATCTTCATACGGTATTCCAAGTGCGTTCCTAAAGATTAGAGAGTATGGTGGTCCAAGAATAAAAGATACTAAAGAAGTATATGAACACGAAAGATATATCTATAAACTACAATTAGATGGATTAACAAATTCAGAAAACCCGTGGGATGTCATTAATGATAGTAGACCTAAGACAATTGAAATAATCGCAAAACTACCACAGGGTAATCATACAATCATGAGACATGCTACAGGAAATGTCTATGATTTAAAATGGGAGTACAATCAATCAACAGGAAAAGCAAGATGGGTTGTCAGATACAATAATACCTCAGATGTAGCAACAACACCATTCGTTCATTACAAACAACAAAGAAATGTTGTAGTCGCAATATCATCAGGTTCAGATGGATATCAACTTAATTCAGCATGGATTGATGATTGGGGTAACGTATTAGCAAACCCAACTGCGTCTTGGACAACAAATACAATAGACAACGTTTGGTCAGGTAATAACAACGATGGTGTATTAGTACCATTTGTTAATTCAGCAGGTAATACTACATCAAGTATTCAAGAAATAAGATATTACAAAAAAGTATTATCGAATGAAGTAATACAGGGTCACGCAGCAAATACAGACGCATACTATTCTGATGATAACACATCAGACTTAGACATTGACACTTCATACGACAATGTTCTTTATAGAATATTCCCTGATAGTACATACAACACTAACAGTGGTTCTATAGTATCAAGACATCCTAACCAAAAGTTTACAGCATCAGCAGCAGGTCATTATTTATCCGCCTCTTTTGATAGTTCAAGAGCAGACGCAGGAAGACTATCAGGTGAAGTAGATACTCAGTTTGTAAGTATTCCATCCGTTGGAGCACTAAACTTAACTAACAAAAAAGTAAGAATAGAATCCTCATCTTTAAGAGGACCACTACAATTTGATGTCAGTAATGAAAAAAGTCAATATGACGAAGCTCCTCTTGATTCAAATCTATTAGGAACGTATTTTTCAACAACAGATACAATCAACTTTGATATTTACGCTTCTGAAGGATATTTTAGTGGAGATGATTTAATCGGTGACACTGATGTTAGAAATAATGATGGATATGACTTATTAGATTTTAGAGCAAGAAATTACTTCCAAAAGTACACTTCAAGAACAGCACTTCAGATTCAGTTAGATATGTTATCAAGATACGATATGTCTATCTTTGATTCTATGAAACAAATTGTTCCCGCAAGATGTGATTGGCATAAAGGTATTTTAATTGAACCACATATATTTGAAAGAAATAATTATCTAAGACCACAAGGTATATCCTTTACACAAAATCAATATGATAACGAAGATTCACCAATAGGTATAGTAAGTCTTATATCAGGGTCGTATCTAACATATACAAGTAGTATAAGTAAAGATGTGTTTAAACCATCTATATACAAATATACTGATATACTTAGATTAAGTTCTTCAGGAGAATATTTTACAGATACAAATCCATATTGGGAATATTCACCGACAGGGTCAACGATATTAAATGCAAGACTTTCAAGAACAGCATTAGAACCAAAATATTTTTATAGTAATGCTATAAGTGCATCATTAGGACCTGAGTTCTCAAATTCAGCATCATTCCATTTTGCAAGAGTTCAAGATGATAGATTGACAGGTAACTTAAATAATTTATTTTATGAAGGGTGTAAAATATCAAGTACATCTTTAACAGCCAAATCGGCTGATACACCTGACAATAGTCCTGTAATAGAAGTCACTACTGTTGATAGTAAAGAAATAGTGGTAAGTACTACAAAAGAAACAAATATTGTAGACACAATAGGTAAAGAAAAAGTAATAGGTATAATTCCATCTGAAGATTTATTAGCAGTTAGTAATCATATTTCAAGAAAAGAACAAGCAAATAAATCACAATGGAATTTAAAAGATATAGTAACGGAATGGGATATATTTAAAAATCCACCAGCGTTACCTAAACCACCTAAGAAAATAGTAAGACCTACAGCTAAAATAGCAGGTGGTGATAAAAAAATATCATTTAGTTTTATACCAACAGTAGGAAACACAAGAAAAAATGTTACATTAAATGTTGACGCAGCAAACAAAGCAGTTGACAATGTAGCCAGAAAACAATTAAAAAGACAATATAGAAATGGTGGGTTAAGTGCGGATTATAGACCGCCAACTTCACCAACTTCTACAAAAACAAATGTATCTAATGTTAGATACGGTTTTGGACAAAATCCACCCGTGACTAATACGTCAACTTTTGGTGCAGCAAATACATCTAAGGGAGCAACAGAAGATGTAAATAAGAACAGAAGAAGACGAGGACGAGGGGGAGTTTATTCGAGTAGAGGTGGATAAAACCAAAAAAATGATTTAAAAATAAAAAAAACTATATTTATATAAGTAAAAGAGGAAACAACTATGGGATTTTTAGACAATTCATCTGTAACAGTAGACGCTATCCTTACCAAGAGGGGAAGAGAATTACTCGCGGAAGGTAGAGACAAATTTTCAATTACCCAATTCGCATTAGCGGATGATGAGGTCGATTACGACCTTTGGAATCCTGCTCATTCATTAGGTAGTGATTACTATGGTATCGTTATTGAAAATATGCCAATCTTGGAGGCGATTACTGACGATTCATATTTGATGAAATACAAATTATTATCGTTACCAAAGTCAACGGTAAAACTACCATTTATAGAATTATCAATAAGTTCAATATCTTCAGCGGAAGAAGGAACAGCAACAACTATAAATGTAACTACCAAAAATGGTGGTAATGAAAACTTAGGATATACAGCAATATTACTTAATAGTGATGTGGGTACAGTCGGTGGTAACGCAGGTGTGCCAGGAACAACATCACCTATTATTAATATCAATTCATATGCTACTAATCAAGCATTAGCAGTAACAGGACTTAACGCATTCGTATTTACACCTACAAATAATCTACCAACAAATCAAAACACCAATACAAGAATTATTATTATTGGTAATGAAACAGGTGGTAGAGCAGAGATAGATGTTACGGTAACCCCAAAAATTAACGAATAGGAGATAAACTATGGCATTTTTAGATAATAATTTTTACGGGGGAATAGGAATGGGTGGAGCCAATCCATACAATGATGGAGCAAACTTTGGTGGTTATCAAAATAACAATATCTATGGACCACAACCTTTCAATAATGTGATAAGTATGAACTATCAAAATGGTGGTGGTGCGTCTAACACTCCAAGTAGTGGAGTAAGTGTATCCCCTATTATTAATCCACGACCAACAATATTAACACCACCATCATCAGGTGGAGCAGGAGTTGGTGTCGCACCAATTGATGTAATATTAAATGATGATGTGGCAACAAACGACACACCAATTGTTCCAGCAGGAGCATATGACTACGGAAGTGGTAAAGTCTATTCAGCATTTACTACTGAAGACGTAGTTGAAGGTGGAACAAAAAGAGTAACAAGAGGATTATGGTCAGGTGGAAGTGGTGAACTAACTAACTTCTTTACCTCATCATTCTTATCAAATACTCAAAAAGCATATTACTATGAGATATACAATGGTGACCCATCAGTATCAACAAACGAACCTCAGTTCTCAATAGCATATGGACATTATGCAGGTAGTGGTTCTGCAGGAACAAATGAAGATTCACCTTCATCTGCAATATACTCACAAATGCAACAAGTGTTATTACCATCTAATCAAAAGTTTTTTAAATTTAATGACACGAATCAAGATGATGTATATGTAATCGCAATCAACAGAGCAAGATTAAAAGATAGATTAGACCCTGGCAATTGGGAATTATGTATCTCAGGTTCAGGTGGAAATGATATGTTGAGATTGATTGACGATAGTGGTGATACTAACCAAGCAGGTAATGCAAGACAAACTAAATACAATATTGTATCAGGTTCTCTTACAGGTGGTATCCAAAACTCAACAAGACATTTTGGTGAAGTTTATCCACAACATGGTATTATAGTATTAGGAGCAGCACTTCTTGATACATCAGCATCATTGGGTACTGTTAGAACTCAAGCAGATAATCAAAACCACAATAGACTATTCTTAGCGATAAGTGGAGCTGCAGCAGCAAACTCATCAAACGGGTTCCAAGCAAGAAATGAAGAAGAAGTAAAATCAACATTCTATTTTGTTAGAGCTAAGAACGGTGAGTACAATTTTAGTAATAACCCTACTTATATTTCAGGTTCAGAGGGTAGATTGAATCAGTCAACATATGTTGGTGACCCAAAAACTTATATTACAAATGTTGGGTTATATAACAATGATAATGAACTACTTGCAATCGCTAAACTTTCTAAACCAATTTTGAAATCATTCCAAAACGAAGTATTGATTAAGGTTAAATTAGACTTTTAAGAATTAGTGATGAAGTATGGCCAAAGTATTCAAAAGGATATTCAATCAGGGAATAACCAAACGTCCCTACAAAGCTCATAAAAGATATGAGGTAACTGATACGAATTATTCGTCATCATTCGGAATATCTACATTTAGAGCAATATCCCCATTTAATACTAAGATTGAAGTTTCCAAATCTAAACATCAAGGTGTTGAATACGACACTACGACCCTAACGGGTTCAGGTGCAATATCAACAGAGTTAAATAAGATTCCACAAAAAATTGTATGGAGTAGTATTAAACAATCATGTTTTAAAGATTATGGTCACATGAAACTATATGCAACCGCATCGGTAGTTTCAATACCTCAACTTAAGTATGGATTGGGAATCAAACCTGAATCAGTAACTATTTCAGATTTTTCAAGACTTGCAGGTTCTGCGTCATTACACTTAAGTGAATCTAAATATGACAACAGTCACGGTCATTTATATGATACCGCAATAGACCATACTAAATTTGTTGATAAAAGATTCTTAAAATTCTATTTAGGATTTAATTTACTCGAACCAAATACAATCTATAAAATTCAAAAAGATGAAGGTCCGTTTGGTAATAATCTTGAATGTAAAAATGTAACAATAGTTAATGGAATAACTACAACAGGTGAAGTATCATCAAGTGGTTATGGTGCATTTTTACAAACATCATCTTCTTTATATGTACCTGCAGCAGGTAGTAATACTGACTTTTTTAACTCATTTGAAAATTGGTCAATATCAGCATGGATTAAACTACCACCAAGTCAGTCTATGTTAGCATCAAACAGAAATACGATATTAGCAAAGGCGGGTCAAGAATATAACCCATACCTTGATTACAATCCAAGTTCAACAAAAAGAGGAGACACTTTTGCTTCAACAGTAGTAACTGAACCACCATCATTCCCATTTAAAGTAAGTGTGTTTAATCAAACAGCAGGAGCATTAAATGGTAAATTACAATTCCAATTTTTTGATGGAAGAGAAGATAAGATAAATTCACTTACAGTAACCTCATCAAAGGTTAATGACAATCAGTGGCATAATATTATTGTAAATCACACAGGTGGTCAAAGTGGTGGAACGATGAAATTCTACGTTGATGGAGTTCAACTCGATGACTTTGGTGGTACTCACGTTAGTAGACCAATTGGTAATGAACAAGACGTAGTGATAATGTGTAAAAACGGATTAGGTGATACGGGTACAAGTGGTTCAATAGATGAAATTAGATTCTACAATACAAACCTTACAGCAAATAATATTTCATCACTGAGTAACAATCATGTAATTAGTGGTTCAGCATATCAAACGAGAGAATGTGGATATACATTTTATGAAAAGGGATTAATAGTAATAACAGACCCACGACCAAAATATCAAAACTGTTTCTTAGGTGATGGTAATTTTAATTATGCACAAAAAGGTTTTGAGTTTACATTTAACTCTACTAAAAAAATAGAACAACAATCAATCCTATGTGAAATAGGAAGAGGTGAGTATAACGTCTCACAAAATAACACGTTAAGATTAACAGGTGACGACAGTGGTCATGTACTAAGAGATTTTGTTACAGGGTCAGACTTCAGACCTTACATAACATCAATTGGTCTTTACAATGACAATGGTGAATTACTTGCAATTGGTAAGTTAGGTTCACCAATGAAGAAAAGACAGGATGTTGATGTAACAGTTGATGTTAGATTAGATTTTGAATAAAGTTATGAATAAAAAAGGAAATTGGTCCCACATCCAAAAAATGAAGGGACACAAAAGTGGGTTGGAAACTCGTATAGATGAACAACTCAAAGCACAAGGAATTGATGGTGAATATGAACAATACGAAGTATCATACACAGTACCAGCAACACATCACACTTACAAACCTGATTTCAGATTACCAAACGGTATCTATATTGAATCAAAGGGTTGGTTTTTACCTGAAGACAGGAAGAAACATTTACTCATTAGAGAACAGAATCCTGACATGGATTTACGATTTGTTTTACAGTCCCCAAATGGTAAAATATATAAAGGTTCTAAAACTACTTACTCTCAATGGTGTGAGAAGAATGGTTTCAAATGGGCTAAAAAAGAAATACCCCAAGAATGGATTGATGAAAAAGAGAAGGAAAATTTCTTTGATTTTTCAAAATAATTTTGTATATTAGTGTAAGTTTATACTAAATGGAAGATAGATTACTTGAATTATTGGAGTCTGTTCTTGGTAAATCCAAGAAAACATCGGGTGATAATTACGCATTTTATTCCCCGTTTGTAGACCATTACAAACCTAAATTAGAAGTAAATATTAGGATTACTTCTGATGGACAAAATCCGTGGCATTGTTGGATATCGGATGAAAAGGGTAGAAGTATTAAGACTCTTTTTAAAAAACTCCGTGTATCTAAACAAACTTGGGATGAGTACAATAGTATATTCAGTAGAATAAACCGTTATGTTCATTCTGATAATCAGATACAGGTAAATCAAGTAGAACTTCCAAAAGAATTTAAACCACTTTACAAAAAGTCAAACTCATTTAAGTATAAACACGCTCTTAACTATTTGTTAAAACGTGGACTTAGACCTGAGGATATTGTGAAATATAATATAGGATATTGTGAAACAGGAGAATATGAAGATAAAATTATTATACCATCTTATGACAGTGATGGAAAACTAAACTTTTTTGTTGGTAGGTCATTCTATCAATCAAAATATAAACACAAAAATCCAAAGGTATCTAAAGACATTGTGGGGTTTGACCTTTTAGTGAATTGGGATATACCATTGGTTTTATGTGAAGGAGCATTTGACGCAATAGCAATACGAAGAAATGTAATACCACTATTTGGAAAATCAATACAATCTAAATTAGAACAGAAAATAATTGGAAATTCCGTAAAAAAGTTGTATATTGTATTAGATTCGGATGCTATATCTAACGCAATAGGTCTGTCTAAAAAGTTTATGTCCTACGGGATTGAGACTCATTTAGTAGATTTAGGTGATGAAGACCCATCCGAAATGGGATATGAACGTATAAACCAAAAAATTTATGATACACCACAACTTGATTTAAAAAAGTTGATGGAGTATCAACTATTTAACGTATGAGAAGAATAAAGTATATCGATGTCGGTGTGTCCGATATCGGAAAGATATATCACATCGCAGATGTGCATATAAGAAACCTTCAACGACATAAAGAATACCGTGAGGTATTTTCTAATCTCTATGGATATATCTTATCCACAATGAGAGAAAATGACATAATTTATATCGCAGGTGATATCGTACACGCAAAAACTGATATGTCACCTGAGGTTGTTGATTTAACTCAAGAATTTTTATGTAAGTTATCAGACTTACTACCAACTATTGTTATTCCTGGCAATCACGATGCAAATCTAAACAATACATCAAGATTAGACGCTCTTAGTCCAATCATAAAAGCATTAGACCACCCAAACTTATACTACATAAAAGATACAGGTGCAGTTGGAATCGGTGGTTACACGTTTGTACATAAATCAATATGGGATAAATCAGAAGGATTCCCACCTGCCACAGACTACAAGAAAAACAATGGACGAATTGCAATGTTACACGGTCCTGTTGATAATATTGAAACTGAACACGGATTTGTAATACAGAATCAAAATGTAAAAGTATCACACTTTGAAAATTATGATTTAGTATTGTTAGGTGATATCCATAAACCAAACAATGAGGTGATGGGTAAATCACATATCAAATATTCCGGCTCATTGATAGTTCAAAATCACGGTGAAGCTAAATATCCTATTCACGGTATCTTAGTTTGGGATATGAAAAATCTAAAAAGTGAGTTTGTTCCTGTACATAATGATTATGGATATGTGACTATTGATATTGAAAATGGTAAGATAGTATCTGACAATCATATGCCAAATAAACCAAGAGTTAGGGTAAGAGTAAAAGATACTAAGACTTCACAACTTAATAGATTAATCGCTAAGATTAAGAAACAAGCAGATGTACAAGAACTGACTGTACAAAAAGTACTTACTCGTAAAAGAGATATAGAACACCAATCAATAGTATTACAAAACGTAAGAGATACAGGTTTCCAAAATAAACTTATTGAAGAGTATTTAGAAGAAACAGAACATCTTACAAAAGAACAATTAAGTGTAGTTACTAATATCAATAAAGATATAAATGATAAACTTGGAAAACCAAATATTGTTGGTAACTCAACATGGATTCCAAAACGATTTGAGTTTTCTAATATGTTTTCATATGGAACTAACAATGTAATTGACTTTACAAATATGAAAGGTGCATATGGAATCTTCGCACCAAACGCAAGTGGTAAGTCAACTTTATGGGACGCATTATCATTTTGTATGTTTGATAAGTGTTCAAGAACAATCAGAGCAGAAGATGTAATGAATTACTCTAAAATGAATTTTGATTGTAAGTTTGAATTTGAGTTAAATGGTGTTGAATATTTCATAGAAAGAAAAGCAAAGAAAAGTCCAAAAAGAGGAACTGTAAAAGTTGACGTTGATTTTTATCGTATGATTGATGGACAAAAAGAATCATTGAATGGTGAACAACGTAGAGAGACAAATGCAATAATTAGAAACTACATTGGAACATATGAAGATTTTGTTTTAACAGCAATGTCAACACAATCTAACAATAGTGGATTCATAGAAAAATCTCAAAAGGAAAGAAAAGAATTATTAGCACAGTTTTTGGATATGGATATATTTGAAGACTTATATCATATCGCAAGTGAAGAGATTAGGGAACTAAATACTTTACTTAGAGAATATAAAAAACAAGACTTTCCTACAAAACTAATTGAAGCAGAAAATGCACTATCAAGTGTAACAGGTTCTTTAGATAAATTACAATCTAAAAAAGATGACTTAAATCTTAAGTTAGATAATACTAACATGAAGATAGAGTTTGAAATGAGATTACTAAAACCCGTTGAGGATATCGGTGATGTCAATGATATATCAAAAGAACTAAAAGATTTACAATTAGTTAGAGACACCCAAAACAAAGAGTGTGACCACAATCTTTCAGAGCTTAAAAATATCGAAATATCTAAAAACGACATAGAAGGTAAACTTAAAATCTTAGATATCAAGGACTTAAAAAAGAAAGATACTAAATTCAATAGATTAGATAAAAAGTTCAATGAGTTAGATAATAAGATGGAAAACGTCAATATCGAAATAACTCACAAAAAAGATACCTTAGAAGGAATCGGTCAATTAACTTTCGATGATGATTGTGAGCATTGTGTACAAAATAAGAATACTCCTATCGTAAAGAAGGCAGATAAATTACAGAAGGACATAGACGGTCTACAGAAGAGATTTAAGGACCTTTTAGATAAAAAACTTAAACTTATAGATGAGAGAGATAGTTTTAACGTTAAAAACGATTTAAAAGACTTTGATACTTTAACCAAACAACAAATAGAATTAGAAAAAGAATGGTTAACCGCATCTAAGATTTATGAATCTTGTATCCAAGATGTTAGAGATTTAGATATACAGTTAAAAGAACTAAAGTCTAAACTTCAGAAAGCAAAGAACCAAGAACAAGCAGTTAAGCATAATAAGCAGGTAAATGAAAAGATAAAATCTTTTAAACTCACACGAGATACTATAAAAGACAAGATAGATGAGGTTAGTGAAGAAATGATGAGTGTCAACTCTGAGATTATATTAGCAGAAAATTCTATAAAACAAGTTAACGAATCAATTGAGAAACTTCGTGATATGGAAATCAAATATGATGGATATGAATATTATATTAAATGTGTTAGAAGAGACGGGATTCCATATCAATTAATATCTGAAGTATTACCTAAATTAGAAATAGAGATAAACAATATATTACATCCGATAGTAGATTTTCAAGTATTATTAAATACCGATGGTAGAAATATCAACTCATATATTGCATATGGAAGTGAAGAATATTGGCCTCTCGAATTAACAAGTGGTATGGAAAAGTTCATATCATCAATAGCAATTAGAACAGCATTAATAAACGTATCAAACCTACCAAGACCAAACTTCATAGCCATTGATGAAGGGTTTGGTTCACTTGATACTGAGAACTTTAATTCTCTATATTTATTATTTGATTACCTTAAAACGCAGTTTGATTTTATTATCACAATATCTCATATTGATAAGACACGAGATATGGTTGACCAAATAATAGATATCAGCAAAGTGCGCGGGTTCTCAAAAGTTTCATATTTATAGTTATATATGGAGTCTATGAATGGCATTAGAATACAAAAGAAGAGGTAAACAGAATTTAGAGAAAATACGAGCACAAATCGTAGACCAATCTCCCGATTCTAAAAATTACTTTAATATTACAGAAATACCACCCTACTTAGGGCCTGGTAAAAATTCCATTAGAATAAAAGTTTCTGATAAAGATACTCTTGCTCCTAACTCACAAATTAGAATCGAAGTAAAAGACTCTCAAGGTAATCCAATATATCACGAGGTTCCAAATTTAAAATCAACAGATGGTTCTGTTTTAGTAACAATTTGGATTTATACAGATAGAGAAGACGAAACAGAAAATACCGCAACAGGTCCTGCTACAATAACAATTATAGGAGCAGCGAGACCATCGGGTGATGGTAGTGGTATCGGTAGTGGTAGAGGTCGTGGTAAAGGTAGTAGGGGTAAAGGTGTAACTAATGAACAAGTTGTTAAATGGTCAAAAACTATTCCTGTTAGAATTGATTCCAAATCATCTTCTAAAATTATATTCCAAAAACCAAACCTACCAACAGGAACAGTATCATCAAGTTTAGTACCTTTTAAAACATTCTCAAGAGTAGTAGCAGGTAATGACCCTCTTGGATTAGGAGTAGGGACAGCAGTAGGGACGGGGTCTATTGTAACAGAGTTAACAACTTTACTTCCTTTAACGTGGTCACAAACTGTCACGGACATTCAACCAGCTAGTAATGAGTTTAAATCAGTGGCAGGTAATGGGGCATCAACTTTACAAGCACAATCAACTCCTAATTTTAGAAGAATAAACTTTGGTGATGGTGATGGAATGCAAGGATTACTTCTTAATGTAAGTAAAAGTATAGCAGATTCAGATGACGTGCAATATTTTCTTAGAATAAATCATTCAACAGACCCAACTGATACTTCAAAACGATTTAAAGAATACAAAATAGAATCAGTAATAAAAAATGCAGGTGGAAGTGCATTTTGGTATCAAGTTAATTTAGAATCGTTTCATTCAGGTTCGATATCACCAATGGGTTCATTTATTGGTGGAGCAGTATCACCCGTAACTATAAAGAAAAAAGCAACGCCAGGTTTAGTAAAAAGAAAAGATTTAATAAATGTAAAATACTCCGCAGCAAATTTTACAAATACTTCAAACGTTCAAAGAAATACGGCAGACTCACTTTCATTTAATGGTGAAATGGTTGGTGGTGAAATTAGACTTGATTTATCAAACACAAGATTATATCCTGAACAAAGGGGAGTTACACAACCAACATCTCATACAGCAAGTATTTTAAATGTAACGGGTAGTGATATTTTAAAATTAGATACTCAAATATCAAGTAGTAATAGTCACACATTTAGATATTCTGATGAATTTGATATACCAGCAAGTATTATTTATTTTTCATCAGCATCAAGAGGTGATTCAGAAAACTTATCGACAAAAGGTACAATCACGATACCAAGTATGAACCCTATATCAGGTGAGGTAAGTGAAGTAAGAACATCTGTAAAATCAAAAGGATTAAATAGTGACTTTGAAATATTAAGTAATAATAAAGTAGATACAGATACTAATTTTAGTTATAGTATAACAATACCATCAAAACATATTGGTGACCCGAAGACACTAAAAATAGAATTTATAAATGTATTAGGTGAAGTATCTGACCAACACGTCTTAATAGAAGATGTTGTATTTCCTGGCTCGAATACATTTATAGGTGGTAAAGGTTCTCTTATATCGGGGTCAATCTTTATATCAAATGCACTTGGTTCGGGTATTGAGTTGGGTGGAGCTAGTAGTGGATTTATTAAATCGGTTGGATTCCAAGGACAAACATCAGCATCGTTAGGTAAGGGGCCTGGTGGATTTATATTCTACTCGGGTAGTGGAAACCTAACTGTTGGTGTAGATACTTTAAATGGTGTTGGTCTTCAATTGATTGGTGATAATGACGCAAGACATTTTATATTTACTACTGATGATGGTGGTTTATTAGATGTTAAAACTGATAAGTTTTTTATTGGTACAACAGGGTCACAGTTTATTAGTGGTTCAAATCAAAACATTGAAATCAGTTCATCACTATTCCATTTAGACCCACAAAACGAATCACTTGTAATTGGTGCAGACGCAACCATTAATGCAGGTTTAACAGTAAATAGTTTAAGAACACCCGCTACAGTAAATGGGTCACCTTCTACTAAAACAAATTCCTCATCATCTATTGACTCAGACGGATTCGCAAGATTCGTATCAGCATCCATAGCAGGATTTACAGTTAATACAGAAGAAATTAAATCATCAGATAATGCTTTAAGATTAAAAGCAGCTGGTGATATAACAGCATCAAGAGTATTACTATCAGGTGGTACGATTACAGATGGTGTAACAATATTAGGTTCAGTAACAGCGAATGCTATTCGTACTCCTGCTACCATAGCAGGAAATCCATCCACAAAAACAAACTCATCATCGTCTATTGACGCCGATGGTTTTGCAAGGTTTGTATCTGCAAGTATTGGTGGTTGGGATATTACTACAAACTCTATTGAGGGTGGTAATTTGATAATGAAACCAAGTGGTATCTTACAAACAAAAGATTACGCATCAAATAATAAAGGATGGATTATATCATCTGAAAATAACGGATTCGCAGAATTTGAAAATGTAAAGATTAGAGGTACTTTATCAACTACAACATTTGAAAAAGAATCAGTAAACGCAGTTGGTGGTCAACTGTGGGTAGCTAACTCAACAGCAATTACAGGGTCATCAGTTGGTACAACCGACACGACTATGTCAGTCGCAAACGCAAGTGGATTCGCACAAAATGAAATATTATTAATAAAGAAAGTATCCAATTCAGGATTTACTACTGAATATGTTTTAGTTCAGTCATCATCAATAGACGGTGATAGTTCAAACCCTGATAATGTAGCAGGTAGAATTTATGTAGCAAGATATCATACAGAAAGTTTTGCTGGTGGTGACCAAACACTTGTTGGACAAAATCCATCAAGTTCTATTGCTGGTCAAACCTATGATGAGGGTCAAGTATTAGTTTCTACAGGTAAGATTGGTACAGGATACATTCGTATGAACGCAAATCCAAATGACCAATCAACACCATTTATGGACATTATTGAAAGAACAGGTAGTGGGATTTATGATGTAGCATTAAAAGCAAGAATTGGTGATTTAAGTGGATTAGCAAACTCGTCATATGTGTTTGGTAGTTCAAATCCTGGCTTTGGATTGGCAACAGATAACGTATTCCTTCAAGGTGGTATAATCGCAAATACAGGTTCCATTGGTGGAATTAGTATGGAATCGGGTAAACTTTATATTGGAACAGGAACTCACGGAAATAGTAATACAGGATTTTATGTAGATTCAGGTTCTTTCTTTTCTTTAGGTGATAGGTTAGTTTGGAATCCGAATACAACTACATTAACTATTAGAGGTACTTTACAATTCCCAAGTGGTGATGATGTACAAACGGCGATTAACGAAGCAACAGCATCAAATACTGCAAAATCATTAACAGTAACAGTAGACTCACAGGTATTCGCATTTGATAACGCAGCAGATACTTCTGCGACACCAAACGTAATTAATTTTGTAGTTAGTCAACAAAACTTATCAGCAACAATAGCAACAGGTGATATAACAATTAAGAAACAAGATGGTTCATCAATATCAACACCATCCTTAGGTGGTACATCAAATATAATAAGTGGGTCAGGACAACAAAGTGGTTCTTTATCATTCAGTGGTTTAAGTTTAGCAAAAACTGACTTACCAATTACAATAGAAGTTAGTAAAGATGATATATCAGATTCAACAACACTATTTAAAGTACAGGGTGGTGAAGCAGGTGCAGCAGGTTCTGACGGTTCTGACGGTTCTGACGGTGCTGACGGAACAGATGGTACAGACGCAGTAACAGCATTCTTAACTAATGAATCACATACATTAGCATTGAGTTCTTCTAATGCGATTATATCATTCGCAGGAGCACAAACAGATATGGTTGTTTTTGAGGGAGTAACTGACAGAACTAATAACTATACAATATCAAGAACAAGTCCTTCACATATTACAACCACACTTTCAGGTGATACCGTAACTATTACAAATTCAACAACACCGTTTAGTGGTTCAATAACAGTAACAGCAACTTCAGGGTCTACTGTATTAAATAAAACAATGTCACTATCTGTAGCAAGACAGGGTGATGATGGTTCCGATGGTACAAGTGCTAAATTACTAAATATAATATCAGATTCACCAACATTTGCATTTGATAATTCTTCTGACACAAGTGCAACTCCATCTACAATTAACTTTACTGTAAATCAACAAAACCTAAGTGGTACAGTTGCTACGGGTGATATTACAATTACTAAATCAGGTGGTGGTACAATTACAACTCCATCGTTAGGTGGTTCAGTAAGTAGTGGTACGGGTACTAAAACATTTACAATAACATTTGATAATGGTGCAAGTCCCGCAGCAGGAAAAGTTGTAGCAAAATCTGATTTACCTCTTACAATATCAGTATCAAAAGATTCACTATCTGATAGTATCAAAGTATTTAAACTTGAAGGTGGAGCGGACGGAGCAGCAGGTTCTACAGGACCCGCAGGTTCGCCAGGTTCAGATGGAGCAGATGGTGTTTCAGCATTAACAGCATTTTTAACAAACGATTCTCATACGTTACCGTTAAGTGGTTCAGGTAGTATCATATCATTCGCAGGTGCAAACACAGACATATTAGTATTCCAAGGTGTAACAGATGTAACAAATGATTTTACAATATCAAGAACATCAGACTCTCACATCACTACAACATTATCAGGTGATACGGTAACAGTTACTAATTCAACAACACCATTTAGTGGGTCAGTTGTAGTTACAGCAACATCAGCATCAGTCGCGTTAAATAAAACAATGTCAGTCGCAGTTGCGTTACAAGGTGATGACGGGACAGACGGTACGCCAGGTTCAGATGGTTCGCCAGGTTCGCCAGGGTCGCCAGGTTCAACAGGTCCAACAGGTCCAGCAGGACCCACAGGGTCGCCAGGTGCAGATAATCAAGACTTTAGTTTTGCAAATGAAAACTTAACAGGTGTAGGTCCTGCACCAGCAGGTCTATTAATGACTGCAAATGTATTTGGATATCATGGTGGTATATCAAGTGCAAACGCAACATTAACTGATTTTACATCTTACTTAGATAGTGATGGTAATTTCTTCTTGGGTAGTGGTAGTAACTCATTCTTAAATTGGGACAACGAGGCGCCTGGTGGTGGAAGACTTTTAATTACAGGTTCACAAGCAGATATTAGAGTAGATAAATTTGTATTAGGTAATTTAGGTACTCAATACGTCAGTGGTTCAAATAATAAAATAGAAATTAGTTCTTCTAAAATTCACCTTAAACCTGACGGTGATATTGTTGTTAATAAAGTTACCGCAACTGAAGGTACAATTGGTGGATTCCTAATAGAGAGTGGTAAAATTTCAAATGACGAGGGTAGTGGAACAGGTAGAGGTTTATTATTAGACGCGTCAAATAAAAAAATTACACTTAATGACACCACATTTGGAAATACAGGATTACAGTTTGAATCCAATAATTTTAATCCAAGAGTGTTTATTGGTAGACTTAAAACGGAAAGAAGTGCATCATTTATTAGATTTGAAGATAGTCAATTAGCAATATCAGCATCAACTTTTCACTTAAGTAGTAGTGGTGACTTAACAATGGAAGCGGATATTACCGCAAATCGTGGAACATTAAGAGAGATTAAGATATCAGGTGGTATTTTAAAAGCAAGTGGTAGTAAAGGTGACAAATCAAGAAAGTTAATTGAAACATGGGCAACAGGTTCCAATCTTGCAGACCTTTACGCGTCAGGAATAGGGTCAGGTGGTAGAGATAAAGCTATGGGATTCTCTACAGGTGATAGAAATTCCTTTGGCTCGACTAAGGACCACAAGGTAAGAATCGCGATTACAGACCAATTACAAAAATCAACATTTGGTGACACATATACGTTTTCAGATTACAACCCTGGCTCGGGAGCCGGATTGGGTATTGGAAAGATTAGTAGTGGTAACTTAGTATGGTATACTACAAGAGGTACTTCTGTACCAGCGTCTGACAGATTGAGTAATTACACCATGTCTATGGCACATGACTCGTTAGCATTCATAAGAAGTAGTGATGGTAATACTCAGTCAGGTGTAGCAGGAGCTCCAAGTAAACAAATGGATTCTACTCGAAATTGGGCAGAAACACTTCCATCATGGACAGACTTGGGTGGTGACTTTAGAGATTATCAAGGTAGAAGACCCAATGGTAACGTAGGGTTTAATGGATTTTATGAGTCAAATGGTTTACCTGATTTTGAAGAAGTCACTCAATTTAACTCTTTTGGAGCATATTCATTTAAAACAGGTTCAGTTGGTCCTAATGCAGGTAAGAGTAATTTTCCAAAAATTAATATTGGAATGCCAATTAGACATACTACTTACAATGTAAATTCCGAATCATATTATCTCGGTCTTAGAAGTGAGAGAATTAATATTGACAAGACGCAATATGAAGAGGGTGATAACCTTACACTTCAGTTCCAAGGTGGTATTGTTGGTGCATGGGGTGGTGGTGGATTTACCCTTTCAACCCACATATACGATGCGTCAGATGGTGAAAGATTAAAACAATACGACCAAGAAGTAGTTTCAGGTGGACTCTTCTTTAATGTAAATTTACCTTTAGGTGGAATTCTAAAAAGAGCAGTATTAGTTGATGGTTATTATGTAGACAAACCCATATTCAATTTCTTTGTAGAACTTAGATGGTATAAGAGTTCTAATATCGCAGGAGCAGGTGGTGGTGGTCCATCGGGTATACGACTTACTGAAATGAGATTTGTTAAAGGAGCAAGAATTTCATCAGCAACCATGAACTCTTTAGAAGTTAGTGATGTAGGAATAACTCCACTTCAGAATACTTCTCAAGGTTACCAAGTAAATGGTAAACATAGAGGATTGGAAGTTCACGGTCATTGGTGGCCAGGGGAAGATGATATGTTTGACCTTGGATGGAGTGGTAATGATGGACAGGCGGCTAGAAGATGGGATGATATTTACGCAACTAATAGCACAATTAACACATCCGATAGAAGAAAAAAACGTAATATACAATCATCATCTTTAGGTTTAGATTTTGTAGACACACTTAATCCTATTAGTTATACTCAAATAAGTGGTTCAAGAACTCACTATGGACTTATAGCACAAGAAGTCAGTTCATCACTTGCATCAGCAGGTAAGACATCAACAGATTTCGCAGGACTAATTACAGGTTCTCACGACCCTCAAGGTATTTCCTTATCAGCAGCAAGAGGTGGTACTTGGGGACTTAGATATGGTGAGTTTATTTCACCGATGATTAAAGCAATACAAGAACTTTCTGCTGAAGTAAAACAACTAAAATTACAGATTAGTGGAAGTAACGGATAATTATTATTATGGGACAAACAATTAAAGAGTGGGTATTAGAGTCTATCTTAACAGAACAGACTAATAAAACAGTAGTAACTTACGTTGGAAGATTTCATCCATTCCACTCAGGTCACAACGCAGTTTATCAACATTTGGTTAAAAAGTTTGGTAAACAAAATGTACATATTGGAACATCTAATAAAGTACAATTACCAAAATCACCTTTTAACTTTAAAGAAAAAGTTCAAATCATGACCAAGATGTTTGGTATCCCAAAAAGTAATATACATCAAGTAAAAAATCCATATAGACCTGACGAGATTCTAAAAAAGTTTGACGAGAAGAAAACAGCATTTGTAACTGTTGTTGGTGAAAAAGATAAAGGTAGATTAGGTATGGGTAAAGGAAGATATTTCCAACCATACAAAGGTAATACCGATTTACCTATGAAAGATAACGGATATGTTTATATCGTACCACCACAAGGTAGAGGTATTTCAGGAACAGAAGTTCGTCAAGGATTAGGTAGAGGTGAAGAATCACAAAAGAAAGCATTCTTTAAAAAAGTATATGGAAAGTTTGACCCAAAGATATTTAATCTACTTACAAAAAGAATAACAAAAACTGAATCTGTAATGGAATCGTTTTTTGAATCAATCAATATCAATAATATGTTAAATGAAGGTTCTTTTCTTAACTTAGGAAAGGGTGTAGTGGATGATGGACCAGGCGCATTTTATGGTGATATGAAAACTTTTAAATCCGAAATGGAAGAAGTAATCGGTAAACTTGGGTGGGACATTATCACATATCTTATGGATGAAGATGATATGGAATCATTTACAGATACAGAATATCCTAATGGGCCAGGTAGATATCCTGTTTCATTCTTTCCACAAGGTAAAGCAGGTCTTGACGCACTATCAGTAAGATACGGTGATGATTTACAGGGTCTTCCTGCATACAGAAAATGGACAAAGCATATTAAAGGTGTGGCATTACAATTAGGATATGAGTTCTTAGACTTCTTAGAACCAAAAGACAAAGAAAACGTACTTTCAGATGAACCTAAAAAAGAAGAGGAAACAACAGGTACATTAAAAGAATCAATTGAAAGATATGATTTAATAAATGAAGCAAAACAATTATTAAAGATACCATCTGATATTCAAAAGATTCATAAAGCGTTTAAAAAGAATGGTAAAAAACTATATGTAGTTGGTGGAGCAGTAAGAGATGCGATACTTGGTAAGTCACCAAAGGATTATGATTTAGCAACAGACGCAAAACCTGATGAAGTTTTAAAGATTGCAAAAGATACAGGAATGAAAACTGTTGAGGTTGGTAAATCATTTGGAGTTGTAATGGTAGGTGGTCATGAGATTGCAACATTTAGAAAAGATATCGGTAAAGGTAGAAGACCATCATCAGTCGATTATACAGATATAGAGGGTGATGTAAGACGAAGAGACTTAACCATCAACGCACTGTTCTATGATATTGATAAAAAAGAAATAGTAGATTTAGTCGGTGGTATCGCAGACCTTAAAAAGAAAAACATTAGAACAGTTGGTAACGCATCAGAAAGATTTGATGAAGACCCACTTAGAAAATTAAGAGCACTAAGATTCCAAGCAAGTACGGGTGGTAAACTTGATAAAGAACTACATGACGCACTTCAAAGTGACCCATCACTAAAAGGTGTAAGTGCTGAAAGAATCAGAGATGAGTTTGTTAAGTCTATAAAGAAAGCAAAAAATCCTTCTGACTATTTAAACATGAGTGACAAACTTGGATTTACACAACAAATACTTCCAAATCTAAAAGTATCAAAACCATATCCAAATAACAATGACTATATTTTATTTTTATCTGTAGTATTATCTAAAAACTCACCCGTAGTATTGTCAAAAGTATTAAATAAACTTACATACTCAAACGAAGAAAAAAACAATATAGTATTCTTAGTATCACTTCAGTCATTTAGACCTGATGATATTGTTGTGTATAAAAACGCACAAAAGAAAACAACTTTATCGGATGACCAAATTAAACAATATGGTAAACTTATGTTAGGTCCTAAATCAGATGGAAAAGACATGAGTAAGTTTGTCAACTTTGATTTATCAGTTGGTGGAAAAGATGTACCTAAAGATATTAAAGGTCCACAAATAGGATTATGGATTAAGAATAAAGAAAAAGAAAACTACTTAAGTGAAAAGAAAAAACCAAAGAAGAAAGTAAAAAGTAAAAAAGCATCTCTAATGAAACAAAAGAGAAACTTTTACTTAAAACCTGATAATGCAAAAAAAGAACTTGATAGTTCAGGTAGAGAAGGACAAGTACTTTCTAAAAAAGTTGGTAAACAAAGATTGTATTTTGTTTCTTATGTTGGAAACACAGGAACACAAAATATATTTGATGAAGGTATGATTATGGAAGGTGGAGCATATGGACATATGAATCATCCATTTGATACCGAAATGAATTTAACATTTGGTGATTTAAAAACAATCATATCAAATGCTCTAAATGGTAAATTAGAATTTACAAGAGAAAAAACAGATGGACAAGCATTAGCAATATCATATCGTAAAGATAGGGGTATTATTGCAGCTAGAAATCAAGGACACCTCAAAAATAGAGGACTTAACGCATTAGACATCAAAGGTGTCGCAGATAAGTTTGCTAATAGGGGTGGGTTGACCGATGCGTATAATTTCGCTATGAGAGATTTAGAATCAGCCATTTCTAAACTTTCCAACGCGCAAAGACAAAAAATATTCAAGGATGGCTCAAAATTTATGAACCTTGAAGTCATATGGCCGGAGTCAGTAAACGTAATACCATATGGTCAACCTCTATTAGTATTCCACGGAACAATGGAATACGGTGAAGATGGAAAAGCAATAGGTGCAGATACTTCTGACGCAAAAACACTTGCGGGTATGATTAAACAAATAAACGCAGATGTACAAAGTCAGTATACCATAAAAGGTCCACCTGTTGTTAAATTACCACAAAGTAAAGAACTATCTAAAATGCAATCTAAGTTTTTCTCACAAGTAAATAAACTTCAGAAACAATTTAAACTAAAAGATTCAAACGGAGTTGCAGATTATCATCAAGCATGGTGGAGTGATTTTGTTGATAAAAAATCACCATCTACATTAGATAACAAAACCAAAATGGGATTAGTTAAAAGATGGGCATTTTATGATAAGTCATTTAGATTAAATAATAAATTTATTAAAGATAAAAAAACATTAGCATGGGCAAACAAAACAGATAAACAAGACCACGCAAAAATATCTAAACAAAACATTAGACCATTTGAAAATATATTCTTAGGAGTTGGAGCAGAAGTATTATCTTTTATGTCATCAGCATTAACAGTTAATCCTGATAAAGCACTTAGAGATATTCAGAAACAATTGGATAAAACTATAAAAGACGTAAATAAGAGTGGTGATGAGAAAAAGATTACAAAATTAAAAATGGAATTAGAAAGGTTAAATAGTATTGGTGGTAGAAATAAAATAGTACCAAATGAAGGTATTGTATTTACATATAAAGGTGGTACATACAAGTTAACAGGTACATTTGCACCTCTTAATCAAATACTTGGACTTTTCTATTAATTTTTGTATATTTATATAAAGTATTAACAAATTGTTATGTCAAAGAAATTAAAAAATGTAAAAGCAGTCAAGGAAATGATTGCTGGAACACATAAAAGTCAAACTAAAACCACTATTGGATTTGGTGAGACTAAAACTGTTGTTAAACGTGAAGTCGGTGAACGGTGGACAGATGACAACGGAAATGTTTGGGAACAAAAGAAAGGATACAAAGTCAAACTTGGTAAACTTTCAGAATTAAGAAAAGAACTTAATACTTTTCCAAACTGTAAAAAAGATATTTGTACTTGTACAAACCCAAAACGAAACGACATCAAAATGAAAACAATTCATGGGATGTGTTTTGATTGTGTTATTGATATGGAACACAAATTAAAGTTAGAGGGTAATTTTAAAGAGTACGAAAAAAATAAAATGTTGGCTAATATGAAATCTTGGTTCAAACAGGCTGAGATTGAAAAAGAAGCATTAAAGGCAGGATTAAAAGCGAAATTCGTTAATGAAGACGGTTCATTTGAAGAATGGAATGGAATGTCTTGGGACGAGATGGAAGAAAAGATTGAAAATGAGTTTCGTATTTTTAAAGAAAACTATATCCAAAAAGTGGAGAGTAGATGAAAACCTTTATTAAAGAAATTTACGAATCGTACAAAACGGATGGTGTCCCTCATGTTTTAGCATTAGAGTACACCATTTCTGATATATACCAAAAGTTAGTATCAGAGGGTCTTATGAATGAAGACCTTCGTAAGTGGTTTGGTAAAGGTGGTTCAGGTGGAACTTCTTCAGGTGGTTGGGATAGATATGGTTCTGACGGTCAGAAGTTAGGTAAGTGTGGTGATGGTAAAGAAGGTGGTGCATATGCAGCATGTTTATCAGCAGAGAAAGCAAAAAAACTTGGACCAAAAGGTAGAGCAGCATTTGTAAGAAGAAAAAGAGCGGCACAGAAAAAAGGTGGTGACGCAAAAAAAGGTGGGAACAGAACCAAAGGTAAAAAACCTACTAATACTAAGACAGGAGCATAAATGAATCCAAAACTAAATAAAAAGGTCAAGAAATTCTTAGACGCGTATTTTAAAGGAACGAAAGCATCGTCTCCTGAAGCACATCACGCAATCATGTTTATTTTAAAAGGTGCATTAACAGACGCAAACTTTCATAGTACATCTAAGAAAGTAGATAAATTATTTCCAAAAGCTAAAAATGCAAAATACTTTGGTAAAAGAGATTGGGAAGATAGTCTTGAAGATAAAGGTATTGATATTGCAAGTATGGCAAAATGGGATGGACACGATATCATTGACGCAATCGGATTCTTTGTATCAATGTATGTAGGTGGTCCATTAGGTAAAAAAATTGGTGACCTTAAAAACGAATCTTTTAAAAGAGAACACAAACTATTAGAAAACTTATCTGTTCTTGTTGAAAAGAATGTTCCTACAAATCCATCTAAATGGTCTTATTACAAATCACAAGCAAAAAAGAAGTTTGATGTATATCCATCAGCATATGCAAATGCATGGGCAGCAAAACAATATAAAGCAGCAGGTGGTGGGTGGAGAAAAACTAAAGGTGAAAGTATAAAAGTTCCTGAAGACGATACAGTCAGTAATAAAGAGACAATGAAGGAAGTAGATTACAGTAAAATGAAACCATCACAAGTTAGTAAAGCTATATCAAGGATGAAAAAAGTCTTAATGAAGAAATGGCAAAAAAGAGGTGGATACGAAAACTTCGGTCAAAGAGAACTTGATGTAATGAAAGACAAGTTAAACTACAATCCTTATGGTACACCCGATGAAAGAAAGATTGCTAAGATGTTAGATGGTCTTGATAATTGGGCAATGAATTACGATGGTAACATGAGAGAATCATTAATCAATGAAATCACACTCGGAAAGTTGGCAACAAAATATAAAAATAAAGAAAAATTTATATCTGCTTTCTTTGCACTCATGAAAAAGAATTATGGTCCAACTTTTAAAGATTTTGAAAAGGATAAAAAGTATAGAGATGCAATTGGTAAGGTTTGGGATAACCAACATGGTGTTAAAGAATCAGTAAATGAAGGTAAGTATAATTACAAAGATGACGCAATGACTGCCTATATGAAAGGTAAAATCTCTGCACAAGAATTAGATAAGATTGCAAAAAATGATTTCAAATCATCAGTAGCAACTAAAAAAGAATTACAAAACTTTCTTGACTCAGGATACATGAAAGAGTTGATGGCAAACACATACGGACTCAAAGTACCTGCTATGGAAAAGAAAGTTAAAGAATTAATGAAGTACGCAAGTTAAGGGTAAGCATGGATAAGAACCAACTCAAACACATCATTAAGGAAGAGTACCATAATGTTAAATCATTTATGGAAGACAAATATGGATTCACACCTGAGTTAGGTAAAGTGATTTCTAATCCTTATGCAAAATCATTTGTAAATGAAATTCAAGAACCTGAAGTAATTTCACAATTAAGAGATATCGTTAATAAAAAACAAAACAAAAAAATCAAAGACCCAAAGAGTGGTAAAATGATGAGAGTAGATTTATACTCAGCATCAGCAATAGTTAAAGTTTATGACGCAGTTAATAAATCTAACAAAGAAAAGTTTTCAAAATTATCTTTACCTAAAATGGTAAATGTTGCATTTACTGTAATGAAGAAAGAAAATGTAGCAAAGAATCACGATGGTAAAGCAGCACCATATGGTAGTGGGTATAAAAAAGTAAACGAACTATTAGTGATAGTAGACAAGTTTGATAAAAACAAACAAGACTATGGTAAAATCTATTACCGAGATGGTGGTAACAGACCAGGCGATGGTGATATCAACAAAGCAAATAAAGAATTAGCTAAGTTAAGTAAGAAACACAAAGGTTTAACTCTTGTATCAGTTGGTAGAAATAGTAAGATGTATGATGTAAATGAATCACTAAATGAAGCTAAATACAAACATACTTACAAATCTATAACTGACCAACAAAAAGATTTAAAAAGAATATTTCCAAGTGGTCACCCAAGAGTTAGTGTAAAAGCATATCACGATATGAATCCACAAGGTAAAATGAAAACCTCTTATGTAGAAATAGAAGGTCCATCATCATATGTTGACGCATACAAAAAAATGGCATTCAATGGTAAAGGAACTATGTCCGATGTTATTAAGTTTGTAGAAAAGAACGAATCAGTAAATGAAGAATTCAAATCAAAAGATTCTACCTTTGAAAAAGTATATGGTATATTTGATAAGAGAGATTACTTTAATAACAAAGGATTTGCAAAAACTCAAATCGGAAACTTTGAAAGAGCATTACAAAAAAAAGATAAAGGTGCACAACAAATCTTAGATAAGTTCAAAGGTGATGTGAATAAGGCAAAAGATTATATTTTCCAAGTTCTCACAGATAGAAGAAAAGAAGAATCTTTTAACGATTACAAAGCATTCAAGGCAGCAGTTGATTCAAT
>VTLG01010414.1_pt1 | contig 59865 bp, 93 predicted proteins | sample 4694571 | NCBI WGS metagenome assembly VTLG01 (sample SAMN12604809, study PRJNA352737) | marine metagenome | biome: ENVO:00000447; feature: ENVO:00000209|ENVO:00000569|ENVO:01000036; material: ENVO:00002151; isolation source: viral sequences binned using virsorter ...
TTATGCCTGATCATGATCATTGGGAAAAACAAATTAAAAATATTGTGTTGGTAGAAAAAAATAAAGCAATACATGATTATTCAACAATTCCTAAAGAAGATTGTAATGTTAAAGCAAACAGAACAACCTGGGATACACATAAACAATATGGTTCTATTTCTATTTTATCAAATAAGATTTCTCATATTATTTATGATTTTATTAAGAAAGAAGATTTTGATGTTCCTAAACTAGAGATTCAAGATTGTTGGATTAATTGGTATAACAAAGATCAATATGCTATTCCACATAGTCACATATGTCATTTATCATTAGTTTATTTTGTTGATGTAGAAAATACTGAGGCATCGTTTTTATTTCATCAAAACACTAATTTTAGATTAATAAAGAAAAAAGAAAACAGCACTAAAATTAATTCTATAAAAGAAGTAAAAGTAAAAAATGGTACTGTTATGATGTTTAATGGTAATGTTTCTCATTCAGTTACTCCTAATCAAACCGATAATGAAAGAATAACTTTAGCTATGAATTTTAATGTAGCCTATGATTCTAAAAGAGTTTCATATTAATGATTGACATCAACAAAACTCCCATGGTTCGTGTGACATGGTTTGATGCCCGTGATATGGAAACTGGGTGGTTACCTGCTAAGGATATTGTTAATGCACCGTTAGCCGTGTGCCAAGAAGTAGGGTGGATGGTTACTAATACAGATAAGAAAATTGTTATTATGCGTTCATGGTGCACAGATAAAGATGATAACCATGGTGGTGGTGCTATTGCTATACCTAAAGGATGGGTAACTAAAATAGAATATTTAACAGTAAGTTATGCTGCTCAGTAAAAAACAAATTAAAGATATACAACAAAATAAAGTAACTTTTATTCGAAACTTTACTACTCTTAATAAAGTATATGATTTTAATTATATCTCTGTTGTAGCTGATGAATATGTAGGTGATGAAAATGGTATACAAATTTATTCACGAGGAGATCATTCATTTGAAAAAGTATGGGGAGTTAAACATTTACACAATGTTGATTATGATTTGTTTTCTTATTATGATTTTTTAAAAAAAATGTTTAGTTTTAATGAAGATTCTCGAAGCGGTGTAGATTTATTTTTTTCTTTTGCTACATGTGTAGGACCTCCGCACATAGATGAAGAATGTATATTTCTTTTAGGTTTAAAAGGAAGCACTATTTATAAAGATTATTTAAATTGCAGGGATTACATTGTAGAAAAAGGTGACTTGTTATTTATTCCAGGGGGAATTAGACATAAAGCTATTGCTTGTTCTCCTCGTATTATTGCTTCAATAGGATTTTTTGGTGACAGAAAAAAATAAAAATATCTTATCAGTTGATTGCGATTTTGTTAAAGATTCTAGATCTTTAGTAGAATTAATTAAATTTGTTTTACAATATATAGATAAGATAGAAGATACTCACATTGTAATATCTCAAAAACATGTAGACATATATTATATTTTAGAACCTTTATTAAAAAATAAAAAAACTATAGATGTAGTTTCTATTGATCATCACCATGATTTAACTTATCCAAACTTTCCTATTGATAAAGGATTAGCTTCTAGCAATTGGCTTGGATATTATTTAATGAAACCTAATTTTATTGATAATGCATATTGGTTATCTAATTATACATCAGATCCCGATGCAGGAGTTAAATGTGAAGATTGGATAACCATTACTAAAACATTTGACGATATTGCTTTTGATTCATTTGATTATTTATTTATTTGTGAATCTCCTTCTTATGCTACTAATGAATTTTCTTTGTGTGCTTACAGAATATTAATAGAAATTATAACAAGATTAAAAAATAAAGATAAATTTTTCTTTATGAAACCTACTTTACTTAATCATAAATATGCCTTTATTAACTAGTCCTGATAATAAAAAAATTTTTTTTATTCATATACCCAGAACAGCAGGGCGTGCTTTGTCTGAATGGTTTGTGCAGAATAATTTTAATATTGAACATTATGATTGGAATTATTTGATTAATGATAATCCTGTAGGACATCTTTGTTATCCTGATTACAATCTTCTTCCAGGAGTAAAAGATGTTTTTAAATTTGCAGTAGTGAGAGATCCTTTAGATAGATTTACTTCTATGTGTCGCATTGTAGATTATGATTTTAGTAAAATAAAAACTAAAGAAGACTTTAAAAATGCTATTGAAGATTTAAAAAAACAGACCAAAGGAATGAATTGGTTTACTCCTCAACATTATTTTATTGATAAAAAAACAGTATGGTGGAAATTAGAAGCTAAGTTTGAAAGAGTATTTGTAGAGTGGTTAGCTCTTCCTTCATATGGAAATGTTAAGTTAGAAGGAAAGATAGGGGATTATCCTAAAGAAGATTATGATAGTAAGCCTCTTCCTTTACTTTCTATGGAAGTAAAAAATTTAGTTAAAGAATATTATAAAGAAGATTATGAAAGGTTTAATTATGCAATACAATAAAGCTACTAGATTTGTACAATATGTAGATAATTTTTTAGATGAGAAAACTTTAAAATCTCTTCAAGATAATTTTTTACAATTAAAGTATACTCCACGGGTAAATGAGGATGGATTGTATGGAAATAGACATCGTTTCGACACACAAAAAATGAAAAAAGATCCTTTATTAGATCGTATAAAAGAATTTTTTTTTCCTTATTATGATTTAGAACCCACAGAAGTTGCAGCACACCTAAGACATAATAGCACAAAACCTATGGTACATACAGATCATAAAACTGATTGTAATTTTTTATTGTTTGTTAAAGGTGAACCTTTATTAAATAATGGTACAGGTTTTTTTACTGACACTGGTCAACTTTCTTCTCATGTAGGGTTTGTAGAAAACAGAGCTATATTTTTTAATGGCGCTAAAATAGCTCACACAGATCTTCAGTCTTTTGGTGATAGCTCCCCTCGATATACATTAAATATTTTTTATAAAAAAGCTCAACCTAAAGCTGCAGGGTTTTAATGAATAGTATTTTTGTAGGAACACCGTGTTATGGGGGAATGATTTCTGTAAATTATTTTGAAAGTTGTTTACGTTTAATGTCAGAATGTGCAGTTAATAATGTAGGATTACAGTTTGGTACAATTGGAAACGAGTCATTAGTAACAAGAGCTCGGAATACTTTAGTGCAATTATTTATGGATGATAAACAATACACACATTTATTATTTATTGATGCTGATATAGGCTTTAATGAAAAATCTGTAATGCGTATGTTGGAATTAGATCAAGAAGTAGTTACAGGAATTTATCCAAGAAAGACTATTGACTGGACAAAAGTTATAAGAAAAGTCAAAGAAAACCCTAATATAAAAGAAAATGAATTGTTAGCTTCTTCTTTACATTATAATCTTAATGTAAAAAATCCTAATCATGTGGAAGTTAAAAAAGGATTTATAGAAGTATTAGATGGAGCTACAGGATTTATGTTAATTAAAAGATCTGTTTTTGAAAAGATGGCAAAGGCTTATCCTAGACTTAAATTTAAATCAGATCAGTCTTTAAATGAACCTCATGATAAAACATTCGATTATCATGATAATTCTAAATGGAATTATACTTTTTTTGATACAGCCATAGAGCCTAAAACAAGAAGATACTTGTCAGAAGACTATGCTTTCTGTAGATTATGGCAGAAAATTGGTGGCACCGTATATGCTGACATTGTTAGTGGGCTAACGCACTATGGGACTTATGCCTTTAAAGGTAATGTAGGTACTCAATTCTTGCCACCAAAGAAGAAATAATTTAGTATGTAATCTTATGCCATTAACCGATTTAAAGTTTAAACCTGGAGTAGATAAACAAGATTCACCTTATGCAGCAGGTGATGATAGAAAATATGTTGATTCACAATTAGTACGTTTTCATTATGGAAAACCAGAACGTTGGAAAGGATGGACTTATCTTCCTAATCCTAACGAAACTGTTATTGGTGTAGTTCGTGATACACATTCATGGGTTACATTAGATGGTAATAGATACCTTGCTCTAGGTACAGATAGAAAATTATATATATTAGAGGGCAGCGCTCTTTATGATATTACCCCTATTCGTGAAACAGCTAGTCTATCAAATCCTTTTACAACGGTAAGTGGTAGTCCAATTGTAACCGTAGCCGATGCTGCTCACGGGGCAGTCTTAGGTGACTTTGTTACTTTTGATGATGGTAGTGCTAATAATGTATTAGATGGAATAGAATTTAATAACGAATTTGAAATTACAGAAATAGTAGATACTGATAATTATAAGATTACTTATTCTTCAAATGCTTCAGGGGCAACAGCCGGGGGTGGTGGATCAGTTACAGCAACCTACCAAATTAACACGGGACCAGCTACATCAACATATGGATATGGTTGGGGTGTTTTAACTTGGGGACTAAGTACATGGGGAACAGCTCGTTCTTCTTCTGATGTAACTATCACTGCTCGTAATTGGTCTTTAGATAATTTTGGAGAAGATCTTATTGCCACTGTTTTAGATGGTGGTACTTATCAATGGGATAAAAGTAATGGGGTAAGTACAAGGGCCGTGAGCCTAGGTGTGACAGCACCTGTTGCTACTCGTTTTTCTTTAGTCTCGTCTGACACTAGACATTTATTTTTATTTGGAACATGCACTACGGTTACAGATGCAGCTACACAAGATGATTTATTTTTTAGATTTGCTGATCGTGAAAGTTTAACAGTGTTTGCACCTACAGCAGAAAATGAAGCAGGTTCGCTTCGTATTGCTGATGGTTCACGTATTATAGGCGCTGTTAGATCAACTGGTCAGATATTAGTTTGGACTGATCAATCGCTACATGGTATTCAATTTGTTGGAACACCATTTACATTTGGTCAACGACAACTTGGGGCTAACTGTGGATTGATAGCACAGCACGCAGCTATTGATGTAAATGGTAAAGCATTTTGGATGGGTGATGATGCATTTTATATGTATGATGGGGTTGTTAAAAAAATGGCTTGTTCAGTTCAAGATTATGTTTATGACGATTTAAGTTATACTAATAAAAATGATATAGCTTGTGGGGTTAATCCTGAGTTTAATGAAATACTTTGGTATTATCCTTCAGCGAGTGCTACACAAATAGATAGAGTAGTAGTCTACAATTATCTTGAAAATACTTGGTACACTTCAACTTTAGGACGAACTAGTTATCTTGCTAATTATACTTTTGAAAATCCTATTTCTTCTGAATATAATGCTTCTTTGGTAGCTAATGCTACAACAAGCACAGGAGTTACTAATACACCATTTGGTGTAACAGCGGGAGCTTCTTATTTATACAATCAAGAAAAAGGTAATAATCAAGCTGATGGCTCGGCTATTAGTGCTTCTCTTACTACAGGATCTATAGAAATTGCAGATGGAGATAACTTTATGTCGGTTAGTAAATTTGTTCCAGACTTTACTTCTTTAGCTAACAATTTAACTGTTACCTTAACTTTAGAAGATTATCCTCAATCCACAACTAGTCAAACAACAACAGGAACTGTAAGTAGCACAACAGACAAAATTAATATAAGAGGACGAGGAAGATCAGTAAAATTAAATTTTGCAACTGATACAGTAGATGATACTAACTGGAGACTTGGATCAATGAAATTACAACTTAGACCAGATGGGAGAAGATAATGAAAAAGAGTTCAAAGAAAAAAGTTAAAAAAGTAATTAAAGGTTTAAAAAAAGCATCTAACACACATGCTAAACAAGCAAAAACTTTACAAAAAGTTATAAATAGAAGAGGGAGATAATGGCTAAAATAACAATTACACGATTACCAAATGCTACATTAGAGTATGAACCAAGTCAATTTGATCAAATGGTACGATTACTTGAACAACTTATTTTAAATTTAAATACATCTTATTCTCAAGATATAGAAAATAAATCTAGCGGAAGGAGTTGGTACCTTGGCTGATACATTTAAAAATGCAGGGAAAGATATTACAACAACAGATTTAACAACACTCTATACTGTTCCTACAGCATCACCAGGTGTTACAGGAACATCACCTGTTTTTCCAACAACTGCTGTTATAAAATCTATTTTAGTTTGTAATGACCATGGAACTGCTACTACTCTTTTAGATGTAGTTTTTACTGATACTAGTGCTTCTGCTACAATTGCTTTATTTGAACAGAAAAGTGTAGCAGCAAAAACTACTGATGAATTATTAGACCAACCTTTAGTATTAGAAGAAGGAGACATATTAAAAGTACAAGCTAATGCGGCTAATCAAGTACATGTAACTGCTAGTATATTAGAAATAACAAAAGGAGATTTGTAATCGATTTACATTCTTTATTTATTACTCCTATTTTTTCATTAAATTTAGCAGGGTATGAAGATTTAATAAAAGATATTAAAGATCTTCAAGACAAAGAACCCCAGACTATAAAAGGAAAAAGCACTAAAGGAGGATGGCACAGCCATGATTTTCTTCACGAAGATGAAAAGTTTGGTACATTAAAATCTGAGATTGTTAATCTATCTCAAGAAGCTATGACACATTTAGATATAATTGAAAAAATGATTCCTGAAGTAACGGGAATGTGGGCCGTGGTTAATGGACCGGGAAGCAGTAATCGTTTACATAATCACCCTTTTAATTACCTCTCAGGAGTCTTTTATTTACAGGTGCCTAAAGATAGTGGCTCTCTTATATTTCATGATCCTAGACCCCAATCTGAAGTATTATCGCCCCCTAAAAAACCACAGGAAAGTATATATACAGCGCACCGAGTAACATGGACTCCTAAACAAAATGATATATTATTTTTTCCTTCTTGGCTTCAACATGAGGTAGAGGAAAATAATTCACAAGAAGAAAGAATTGTGATAAGTTTTAACATTGAATTAAAAAGGAGAAAACCATGACTAAAATTATAGAAGAAGCAAAAGTTTTAGGAGAAATTGATGCTGGTGATGGTCGTATGGTACCTCATATTAGATGTAAATCTGAGACAACGATTATTAATACCCAAACAAGTCAAGAATATGATTCAGAAAATCATGCTAAATCTGATGTAGATGATCCTAATACTGATACTAAAGAAGAACATATTCAAAGAAATGTAAAAATATTTGCTCCGTCTTTAGCAGATATGATAGGTGCTAACGAAGACTAAGCACTACAAGCTTCACATTCAACGTCAGCTTCATCCCCATTTAATATTACTTTTTCATTTGAAGTATCATGACAACCACACCCTTTTAGGTGTTCAGATAGTGTTTTTTCTAGTCTTAAATTGTCTCGTTCTGTAGCTAATAAACGTTCATGATAGCGGCTCACCTTATCAGCGAGGACAGCTATAGCTTTCAATACTTCTTGATTTTCCATAATATCTCCTGTGATTTAAATTTTTGGGTGAGATCTAATGTAACCATATTTTGATTGAAAGCAACAGAACTTTTTAAAATTGTTTTCTTGACAAGAAAATTATGATATGAAAGTGAGTGAAAAAAGAATGAACATAGATATTCTCGATAACCCTACTAGGGATTATTTTCATAAAAATTATGAAAGCCAAAATATTCCATGTCTAATAAGAAACTTTTCTTTAGATTGGCCTATTTTTAAAATGCCTGATTACTACATAGCTAAAAAATTAAATATAGGGAATTTTTACCAGTATTTAAAAAGAGATTGTAATTATCTTTTACCTGACAAAGAAGATGTTTTTTACATAAGAGATTATTTAATTGCTGATAGTGTTCTGCATAATTCTTATTCTATTCCCTCTTACTTTGCTGATGCTCCTTTTCAGCCTAATGAATGGAAATGGTTGTATTGGGGTCCTCCTTCTTCTTCCTCTAAAATACATACGGATACTACGGAGTCATCTGCATGGAATGTTGTTATATCAGGTAAAAAAATGTGGTGGTTTTGGTTTAATAATAAAACTTATTATTGCACTCAAAAAGAAAAAGAAATTATTTTTACTCCGGGCAACATAGAACATGCAGCTTGTAACATAACTTCGTGTCTTTCTATTACTCATAATTATTTAAGAGATCATGAAAAAATTAAATGGGCTACACAATGACTTTTAAAATACATAATAATGTTTTGACAAAAGAAGAACATAAAAGACTTGTAAAGTATATTACGAGTAATGGGTTTCAATGGAGTTACAACAATGCAACTTATGATGCAAGTAATGAAACCGATACACCACAAATGGTTCGTACATTAATGGAACGTTTTAGTATAGAAGATTGGTCAGGAGAACCTAGTATTTGGACTTCGCAACATTTTTATCACAAATATTTTTGGCAAATACCTCATCTACATGATATTTTAAAAAACTGTGGTTCAACAGGAGATTATTGGAGAGTTAAATGTAATTTACTTCAACCGTATTACAACGCACCAGAACACCATCCTTATCATGTTGATGTTTCTAATGATGATTGGCAACCACCTGGTGGTTTTACCAGCTACATTTATTACATTAATAATAGTGATGGCTGCACTTGGTTTGATAGTGGAGGAAAAATAGAACCGATGGCTAACACTTGTATTGAGTTTGATAGTTATGTTAAACATGCAAGTTCTAATCCAACTAATGGACCTCGTTACGTAATAAATTTTGTGACAGCAAATGAACAATTAAAAATATAAAATGACAGAGCTTTATACTTATAATAATACTTCAATCTCTCCATTAATTCATTTTATTAACTTACATTTTAAACATAAATTAATTGGTGTTGAGATTGGTGTAGGTCAAGGTTTATCAATGTTTGAAGTTTTAGAAAAATGTGAATTAGTAAAAATGTATTATGGTATTGATTCTTATCTTCCATTTGAAGATCACATTACTTACGGAAAAGAAAAAATATATTATGATCAAAAAAGCCAAGACCTTAGTAAAACAATGTTATATCATTATTTAAAACACAGTAAGGGAAAAGAAAAAATAAAGATAATTGAAAAAGAATCTCGTATTGCTGTGGAAGAATTTCCTAATGAATACTTTGATTTTATTTTTTTAGATGCATTTCCTACCTATGAAAATGCTGTACAAGATTTTACTTTATGGTTTCCTAAATTAAAAGTTAAAGGATTATTTTGTGGTCACGACTTTAACAATAAAATTATTCAAGAAGCTTTGATTGATTTTTTAAAATTAATTAAATTAAATAAAAAATTAAGTATAGCTAATGACACATGGGCTTTTATTAAATGAAAATTAAATATTTTTATTTACACGATAGTATTCCAGATTCTTTACGTTTATCTTTTAATAAAGAAATACCTAACCAAGATAAAGGGTATCATCGTTGTTATGCACACAAGTGGGCAAACTTAAATAGATTTACTGTAAGCTGCCCCTATGATTTAAATTTTACTATTAACCCTATTGAGGGACAAGAAGAATATAGTATTACTTTTCATGATGTATACACTTCAAATTTATTTAAAGATGGTTTAATACAAGTAACATTTAGCGATGCAGTAATTCATCACAAACCTGTTTTTCAAATTCCTTTGAATGTAGTTTTTTATACTAAAGAAACTTGTTTTTTAGAAACAGGATCTCCTAATAATTTTCAACATAATTTAAAATTTATTAATGGTAAGTTTGACATATCATCTTGGGTTCGTCCTCTTAATATAGCATTTGAAATACAAAGTTATCATCAAAAGGTACATATAAAAAGAAATGAAATTATTGGTGAATTAATTTTTCATACATCTAAAATTAATGAAAATATTATTTTAGAAGAAAACGAAAATCCTTCTTCTCAGTTGTTAAATTTAAGCCAAGGAAATTCAAAAGTATCAGGTTATATTAAAAATACTAAAACTTTAATTGGTAAAGGAAAAAAATTATTACAAAAAATTATATGATTTATAAATCTAAATTAATTATAAATAACAAAAAAGACTTTGTTAAAGAAATACATACGGCAGCAGCTATTCATCGTGAAGCTTTTCCAGAGAAAGATTTAACTTGGGGATATAATCTTTATAATACATTTGGTATTACTTCCCCTTCTAAATTATTTTATAAACTTTTTAAAGAACTACGAACAGTAATTTTAAATTACACTGATTCTAAATACATATGGATGCAATCATGGATTAATTTTCATCAACAAGATGAAGTGTTACATTGGCATAGCCATGAGTGGGATTTTCATGGGTACATAACTATTGAACCTCATCAGACAAGAACAGTATTTGAAAACTTTGAAATTGTTAATGAGGTAGGAAATATTTATATAGGTCCTGGTGATCTTTATCACAAGGTTATTGTAGATAAGAAATTTAATACTCCTCGTATAACCCTTGGTTTTGATTGTCACACAAAACCTTTAACACAACCTAACAATACAATTGGTTTAATACCTATTATACGATAATGGAATATTATTCTTTTTCAAAAAACATTATAGCTGCTAATGATTTTTTACCTTCAAATATAATAGACAAGCTGTACATAGATTTTTTAAATTTAAGAAATTATTTTGATATATCTGAATGGCAAGATAAAGAAGGAAATAAAAAAAAAGAATTTTATTCTCCTCATTGTGGGGGCTTTGATTTTTGGATCACAGATAAAAATGTAAAAGATTTTGAAAACACTACTATTTTACATTTAAAATCATGGTTTTTGCATCAAGGATTATTAGCTTATATTCAAGATAATTTTTCTAACTCTGTATTTGATTTATTAAATAGAAAATTAAAGTTTTCAATTCATGTTGTTTCCTATAATAAAGAAGGATATTATAATTGGCATCAAGATATTAATCCAAAGAATATATTTACGATGAATTTAATTTTACAAAAACCAAGTAATTTAATAGGTGGAGAATTTTTATTTAAAGATAATAATAAAATAATTAAAACCAATAACACTCATAATTTTTTTTCTTGTTTTCCTTCTTTTATATGGCATGCAGTTAAACCTTTGCAAGCAGATAAAGAAGTATCTTTTTTAGAACAACGATTTAGTATTCAATTTTGGTGGAGATTAGATGAATAGTATTTTTGTACAAGATAATTTTTTTGAAAATGATATTTTTCAAAAAATAAAATTAGAAATACCTACAGTAGAATTTACTCCTCCTCCTAATGAAACTAGAGCTTATCAATCTTCTTATTGGTTTGATCATAAATTACCAGTGATGTGTGAAGTTCAAAAATTAATTTACAAAAATATAAAACTTTACTTTAATAAAGAAGTAGATCTTAATTGTGTATCAGATGTGGATTGTATGTATACTATGTCTAATGCAAAAGATCATCCACGCCCACATACTGACGGTTCAGCAACTCATCAATGTCTTATCTATATAAAAGGAGATTCACATTTGGCTAATGGCACAGGTTTTTATACTCGTGATCCAGAAGATACATTAAAATTTCATTTAAACTTAAATGTAGGATTTAAAGAAAACAGAGCTGTATTTTTTTCTTCAGATAATTGGCACTCACCTATGCAATGGTCAGGTGAAAGTTCATGGAGATATAGTATTGCTAATTTTATGACAATGAAAGGAGAAAAATGAAAAAGCAAATTATAGTAGAAGGACGTTTCATTAGTAAATTTACCGTTCCTCAAAAATATATTAAAGATTTAAATAATCATTATGAAAAAGCAAAAACTCATTTATCAAGTTATGGTCATAGATTAGCAGGAAGACTAGATTCAGAATTAAATATTATGACATTAATTGAAAAAACACAGGCTTTTAAATATTTTGTAAAATGTATGAATGATCATCTTAAAACAAGTGAGAATTTTAATGTATGTAAACCGGGTCCACATCATTTAGATATTAATGGTTGTTGGATTAATGATATGAAAGAAGGAGAATATAATCCTCCTCATACACATCATGACGGAACAGGATGGTCTACTGTTTTATTTTTAAAAGTTCCTGAGTTTATAGATGATACAAAAGATCCTCATAAATTTAAAGACGGTCAATTGTGTTTTATAATGAATCAAAATATATGTCATTATGTTACTCCTAAAGTAGGAGATTTTTATATATTTAGAGCAGATCATCAACATTGTGTAATGCCTTTTAAAACAAAAAAATCTGGGGCTATAAGACGTTCTATGTCTTTTAATTTTATTGAAGTGAAAAAAGATGTTTGAGAAACAAATAAAGTTTATTGCTACCGATAAAGAAATGTTAGACATATGGCCTCATCCACGTCCTGCTTCTCGTTTTATCCCTGAAGAATATAAAAAATTAGAAAGATTTACTGAAGGTAATATACATGAACCAACTGTTAAAGTATGTATACCTTTTCTTGATTCTTTAACGGCTGGATATATTATTCCATTTGATCAAGATTATTTAGTTGATCCAGTAGAAAATGATTTTAGTGTAACCCCTGCCAACAAAGAACAAAATAATTTTGGTTACCATAAAAAAGCTCAGTTACCATTAGAATGGCAAAAAAATTCTGGAGAAAAAGCAGGAAAATTTATTAACAAATGGCTTATTCAAACACCACCTGGTTATAGTTGTTTATTCACACATCCTATGAATAGATATGGAGAAACTCGATTTAAAATTATTGAAGGTATTGTAGATACAGATACTTATCTTAATACAATTCATTTTCCTTTTATTTTAAATAAAAGAGATAAACAATTTTTATTTAAAAAAGGCGACCCCATGGTTCAAGTTATTCCATTTAAACGAGAAGCATGGAAAATGTGGTCTGGTTTTTATTATGAAAAAAAACACAGTCAAACTCTTCGTTTACTTTTAAGTGAGTGGAGCGATAGATATAAAAAGTTTTTTTGGCATAAAAAAAGTTTTAAGTAACTAATTAAGAATTATCGTCAGGATCATTATAATTAGGATCAGCTATTAATTCGTCTTTTCTAGTCTGTCCCCAATCTAATAAATTTTGAACTGTAGTAGTGCCAGTAACAATATCGCTTGTAGAATTTAAATCTGTATTACCTTTCATTTTTCCTGAAGGACCACAATGTTGTATTTCATTATCACCTGATAAAGTATTATAAATAATGTAATGAATATTATTATCTCCTGGCTGACCAGATGGTAAAGCAGGCATTGAGTCCCCTTTATCTGCCCATTTAATATAAAAATTATCTACTTTTATATAATCTCCATTTGATATTACAATTTCTGTTGCCATTATATTTCTCCTTAGTGTTTTATAATATAGTTAACCACCACATATGGTGAGAATGAATTGGTTCCTGCGGCTGTAACAGTTCCTGTTAAAGCTCCCCCTGAATTAGTTACGGCTACAGTTCCTGTAAGAGTACCCGCTAATGTTCCTGTGCCATGATTATGTGCGGTTCCTGATCCTTCACTACCTGAAGCACTATAATTAAAACGACCTTGGTTTGATTGTAATCTTCCTGATCCTGAAGGGCCACCTCTTAATAACAAAGTATGTGTATGAGAAGCTAATTGAGCCGTGGTTAAAGATGTAGTTCCAATATCCCCTGTCATAGTAACTGATTGGTTATTAGCTACAGTAGATGTAATTGTGCTTACAGCTTGATTGTTAGTCATTGCAACAGTAACTGTATTAGCACCGCCAGTAGCTGCTAAATTATAAGTATTACCATCATATCCTTGTGGAGTTTTTCCTTGTAATTGAGGTACATTAAATGTTGTTGACCCATTACCTGCTCCATAAGTAGTAGAAAGTACAGTAAAAAGTTCAGCATAAGTAGTTCGAGAAACTGCTGAACCATCACATAATAAATATCCGTTTGGTGCTGTTGCTTTACCCCAAGGTTTAATAGTTCCTACTTCACTTCTATTTGTAAAATCTTGTAAATTAGTCATTGTACTTTAATCTCCATCCATAAGTTGCATCGTAATACACTAGAGCTATACCTGCACTGTTAGTAGTAATTTCTAAATCAGCAGCAGATCCCATAATTTTTTCAGAGTTACGACCTACGGTAATTTTATTTGTTCCTGCCGTTCCCTCAGCATCTATAATTTTACATTGCATTCCCATACTTGGAGAAGCTGGTAATGTTAAAGTAAAAGTTCCCCCTGATGTATCAGCAAAAATATTATCGCCATCTACCATAGTATAGTTTCCAGTTTTTTTAACCCATGTTTCACTTAAACCTGCTAGATCAAAAATATCATACCAGTTAGTACCATCAGTAGCTAATAAACGATATTTACCGTTTGTAACGGTTACTGTGTTTCCTGTAGCTCCTAATCGTGCTGAAATATCAGCGCCACCACCAATATTATTATAGATCCCCATAGTTTTTTGAGTTGCAGGAAATTGAATTGTATGAGTAGTTGAAACTGTTCCTGTAAAAATTAATTGATTTTGTCTGGCTTCATTGTTTGCTTGAGATTGTGGACCATCACCGTTTGATAATGTGGTTGCCGTGCCAGTAGTAATAGCTTTTGAATATACACCAGCAATAGCAAATTCAAAAACTTGAGAAAAGTTGTTATTAGTTATTGTTCCCCATGTGCCTGAGTTTTCCCCATTTACTTGTAGTTCAGTTCTAAGCCCTGTTGAATATGTTGACATTTAATCTCCTAAGTAAGTTTTATTGATTAATATAAAGTTTGTCAAAACTTTTATGCAGCCTTAGTTACTTCCGCCCAACTAATAGAACTGTTAGAGTCATCTACAACATTCCATCCAGTAATGTCAATATCTCCAGTAGCAACAGTACCTTGAACGCCTGTTAAAGTCAAGGTTGATGAAGCGGCAATACTTGGATTACCAGGACTTGCAGTAAGAGAAGCTCCAGTTAAAGCGTATGATGATATTTGTGTTGCTTGTCCTATAGCTGATGTTGCAGCTTGTCCTGTTGGAGTTATAACAACACCACCTGCAGCGACTACACTACCAACTTGAATATCTCCTTCAACACCACTTACTGAAACATTTCCCGCACCTGAAATTGTTGGAGCTCCAATAGCAGAAGTTGAATCTAATCCTGTTGGAGTAATGTTAGCAGATCCTGAAACAGTTTCTGTTCCAAGACTAGCAGTTATAGCATTTCCTGTTGGGAAAGCTGTTTTTCCTATGTTTATGCTTACGCTTCCAGTATTTGCATCTAATTCTGGTTCGCTAGAAGCAACAACGGTTATAACCCCATCACCGCTAATAGAAAAGGTACCAATTGAACTTGTTGTACTTACACCAGTTACAAAGATAGAAGTTAATACTGTTCCAACAGTGGATGACATCCCTGCTGCTGTAATTGTTGGGGCTACATCGCCACGGAATACCATTGATCCTGTTGCTGTTGTTGCAGCTTGACCTGTTACAGCATAACTAGCTTTAGTAATTCCCCAAAGGTTATCTCCCCATCCAATTTCTATGCCTGATGATCCTGCAAATGCTCTGCCCCAACCACTTTGAAAACCAGTAGCTATTGATTCTGAACCAATAGCAGAAGTTGCGGAACGCCCACTAGGGGTTACATTTGCTGATCCAACAACAGATGTAACATCATTTGTATTTGATTGAAGTACAGGTAAAGTTGGAGCTGTTAAAATTTGGCCACCAGTAGCAACAGCCGTACCTGTAAAAGATGTAGTATCTCCTGCACTTGTAAGCGTTACACTACAAGACCCCGTAATAGTTGGGGTAGTAGTTGACGAAGTGAGGCCGACACCCGTTGCTTCGACAGGAGCGTATTGTCCCCATGCACCACTGCCCCAAGTTTCTCGACCCCATCCTTGGATGGAAGCCATAATTTAATCTCCTATGCGATTCTTAAAATTGCAGCAGTTGCTTCAGCAGCAGGGAATGTAATTGTAAACGTTCCTGATGTTGAAGTTTTAACTCCACCAAAATCTAAAACACAAACAGCAGCATTAGTTGTTAAACCTGTTACTGTTGAACTATTATAGATTACAGCAGCTTGTGCTGAAATAGTTGCACTTGTAAATGATAAGTCTGGTGAAAAATCACAAACAGCAGTGTCACTTGATAATACTGGTGTTACTGATGTTAATGCCCCACCGCCCTCTGAATAAGTGCCTGAGTTTGCAACTTCATCTGTTCCTTGCCAGACAGTTGTTGATTTACTTAATGTTGCTTCTGAATCGTAAAGTGCTAATTTAAAAGCGTTCCCTGTCGTTGCCGTAAAATTGTGTAGGCCTTTCAGGATCTCCACTTTAAAACTGTTACATACAGCTTGATTTATTGCCATAATAATCTCCTATGGGTTCCTTGATTCGAGAGGGATACGAATAACGCCGTCCCGAAATTCGTCTCTGCGGTCACGCCCCATCTCATATGTGGCAAGAGCCTGCACAGACTGATTAAACATTTTATCATAATATTGTATCATATCTGCTGGACCTTTCAAGTATCCAAGTGCTTGTAAAATACAACCATATAATAGCACGTTCGGAGCATTTTGACTTAACCAAGTAGATGTTTGTCCACTAGATAAACCATCAGGCTCATACGTGTATGCGAGCTCCACATCAATGGCAGCATCGGGGGTTGGCGCTAAATAGTGCGTATCTTGATCCCACATAGCATAATATTTAGGAGTAGATTTTGCTGTTCTATTTGGCCAGTATTCATTCATAAACGAAATATCTTTTTGAAGCAAGAGTGTTCTCTCATTTGCAGTTGCTCCTGTAGTAGGATAAATTTGTAAATACCTTGTAGCTTGCCAATCAGAAGGTAAAGGTAAAAAAGGATTACCAACGGTTAATGTAGCATAATAATATTGACGATAATAATTTAAATCTATTGTTCTCATTATTTGATCTTCAATAGATTTTATAAAAGGTTGAATAATAGAATCAGATAGTACTGAAGTTGTAGTTTCAGTGTAATTTCTTACATTATCATTTAAATCGGAATAATCGGTCATGAGGTGCTCACTGTAACATTTCCAGTTCTAGAGATCAATTGTGTTTTTTTGTTTGGTTGTTGTACTTGTAATGGCATCATACTTTTTCTTGTGCCTACATAACTAACTCCGTTAGCATGATAAGCAGTAAAATTTTCATCTAATGTTTGAAAACTATTTACACTTGTTCCAAATCCTCCACCAGCCCATTTATTATCTGCTGCAGTCCATACATTTCCTGATGCATTATATGTACCAGGACTATCACCTACAAAAGCTGTTGAGTCTGCAATTTGAGGTTTAGCATGTGCTAAGGATTGTGCATCAGTTGGATGATTAGTAGGATTTAATAAAGGAGATTTAGGCTCGTATTCTGAAATATGAACCCAGGCTCCTGTCCATTCCTGAACCATTTCATTATAAGGATAAGCTTGACCATCTCGATCAGAAATACGTAATGCAAATTTTCCTGACGAATATCTAGCCATTAATATGTTCCTGCTGTTATGCCTATTTTTGGTACAAAGTGAGAGCTTACATTTCCTCTATTAGTATCTGCTGCTCTTCTAAATTCTTCTTCATATGCGATCTTTAATATTTGAGTTCTTTCTGGTGCATATTTTAAAGCTATATAGTAAGCCAACCCTGCTGTAAGACACGGTAAAAAAGAAAAAGGTATTTCACTGTTATTAGTATATACCCCTGAATCTTTCATTCGAAGCATTCCATAATAAACTACGGTATAAGCTACATCTGCTGCAGGATATAAATACAAAGTAGGATTAATAGTTTTTTCAAAATAATATTGTGTTGGTCTTCCATTAGAAGTTTTAACAGTATAATTTAAATATGTTGAACGACTAATAGGTGAACAAGAATATTCATTATTACTTGAATCACGAATAACCAAATCTGTAATTTCTACTATTTCCGATGCAGCATCTGCTCCTGCCCCATACAAAGATGTTCCTGACAAACTTGTTATATTTGCTGCAAGTGCGGCAGTTTGTTTTTGTATGGTCCAAAGATTTAATCCTCTATTAGACCATTCAGCTAAAAGAAGATTTAAAGAACGACGTGCGGTTTTAAGTTGGTATCCTGTACGATCTTGTAAACCGCATCGTTCAAAAGCTTCTTCAATTAATTCATCAATAGATAAATTAAAATCAGCAGTGCTGGCATAAGTTGGCATCCTTTATCTATTACCTAAATTTGGTTTAGATGGATTTTTCTTATAGCCTTTTCTTTTACCAATTTCTTTTCTTTTAGAATAACCAGAAGCTGCTGCTGACCTTCCTGTTGGAATGTCTTTTTTCGCTCTAGCTCTTCTAGCTTTTTCTGCTTTCATAATAGCAGAATCTTTTGATACACTACTTGGTTTTTTACTGTAGCGTCCACCTGGACCACCAGCACCAGTTCCTAATTTAGCACCTGAGCCACTGTATCGTCCGCCCGGACCACCAGAACCAGTTCCTTTTTTAACTCCTAAGTTGCTGTATCGTCCGCCTGGACCACCAGCACCAGTTCCTGGTCTAACAAAATTTCGGTTTGGTTTTAGTTTTGGTTTTGGCGCGGGTCTCATTTTAATGTTTTCACCAATGACATTTGAAGGCATAGATTTCTTTGTATGAAGAGCACCGCCTCTTTTCTTTTTTATAACTTTTCCGCCACCTCTCATTCCTGTTGCTCCACGGTCCATTAACATAGTAGGCATACGTCTTGATCTTTCATCAACACCATAACCTCTTGAATACATCATGTCACCTGTACGGCCACCCATATTCATTTTTTTAACTTTTCCGCCACCTCTCATTTTAGCAGTTTTCTTTTTACCCATCATACCACCACCTAGCATTTTCTTAACTTTTCCACCGCCTCGCATTTTAGCAGTTTTCTTTTTACCCATCATGATAGACCTCCATTGATCTTTTTGTATTTATTATTACGAGATACTACGACGTCTCGATAGTATTCGTCAGGCCATTGTTTATAATAACCTTGTTTTTTTAATTTATCAGAAGCTTCCTGTAATTGCGAGAACTTTTGTACTAGCATCATGGAATACTTAAGATCACTTTCTACCTTAGGAATCTCTCCTCCAGGAGCTACTAAAAATTCTTGATCTTCTGCTGTTGCAGGATTATTAGGATGAAAGCTCATAAAGTACATATCTTCCTTGTTATAATAATCATTATATTCTTCTGTCACAAAATGTAAATCATTGGAAGAATAACTATAATAAGGATCACAAAAAATTAATATTTCAGATATAGAAAAATTAAGATTTTTAAGACAGTTATTTAATTCTGCTTTATATCTACTTCCTTTACTTTTAACAGATACCCACACTTTTTTATCTAACCATGCTTTTTTAGCAAACGGACATGCGGGCACACCACCTAAATGAAGATTAGGTATTTCTAAATAATGTTTAGACCATAACCTAACATCATCTATAATTTTTTGTCTTACGATAATATTCCCACTACCCATAAAATAGTATAGCAAGTTAAAAATATAGATACAGGTTCCATTAATCCCCGTACTTGTCTTCTATAATTTTATATATTTTCATATTACCTTCTGCATCTGGTCTTAGTTCTGCTTTGACTTGACCACACTCATACCGAATAGTATTAACTCTATTATCTGAAAGGTTGCGCTCGGCCTCACGTTTAGCTTTAAGGCAGTGCGATAATCCATCAGTTATCATATGGCCGTCCAACGACCCATTGACAAACATGCATAAACTAAAAACATACTCAATGACCATTTTTATTCTCCCTTACTTTATCTTTTAATTTTTCCACATCTCCTTGTAGTTTTAAAACTTGAGTTTTTAAAAAATCAATATTTACTGTATTGCTCATCATACTTTCCATTTCAGCTTGTAAACTTTCTAATTGGGATGCCATAAACTCTATTAACATATACTGTTCTGAATCAGCAGGCAAGCTTCCCATCTCGCCTCTGGGCCACTTAATTCTAAATTCTGTATTTTTTTCTAAATCTTTTTCTGTTAAAACTAATGCAGTCTCAACTTGGGTCAGCCTGGCTATCACGCCAAAATAGGCCCACACGCCAATTGCTACAGCAATAATAATACTAAGCAAATTTCGAATAGGCATTGCCACACTCGTATTATCATTAAGTTTCATTTAACATTTCCATCTTTTTCTTGCTTGCCTTAGCCTCGAATTAGGATTTTTAGCTGCACCAGGAAATTTTTTCATTTGTCCTGCACTACGTGCACAATACGATTTTCTTCTTTTTGCAGACTTAGATCCTTTTTTAACTTTGCCTGTTACTGCCGTTTTTAATTTAGAACCAGGATTCATGGATCTATATTTCTTCACCCCCGCTTTAGTCATTCCCGCCCCTTTTTTAGTGGGGCGGAAATTTTTTTTATTTTTTGCTGGTTGCTTGTCTCTTGTTCTAGCCATAAATTACATTTACTTTAGTAGCATGATTGAAGAAAACATAGAGATCAGTATCAAATTTTAATCCCATTTCAGGAAAATCAATTTGAAGCATGTCCCCTGCTCCTGCTTTAATAGCAGGAGTAACTTGAGTAAATTTAACAGTTCCACCTGAACCATTATCTACCAAATCAACTCTGCCTTCAGTTCCACCACATTGAACAGTTAATCCTACCACACGAGCAGGAGCACTAAGTGTATTACTTCCTGCACTTACTTTAGTAGTTACTTGTCCACTAGAAGTTAATTGTTTAGTTTTTAAAGCAAACATTATTAACTCCAAGGATTAGCGAATGCACCGTTTCCAATTAATTGTGCTTCAACTAACCAAAGTAAACCATCAACAGCTCTACATCTAATGTGAGCTCCTTCTAGTCCACCTTTAGTAGTTGCAGTTAAAGTTAGTGTATCAGTTCCACCTGCTGTAAAAGCAGTTACAGCCCCTGGATCAGTTGCTGTGTTGTTGTAGATTGCCATACCTCTAAATACATCTGCTGTATCTCTACCTGCTGCAGTTCCTGCATTTAAAGTAAAAGTGTTAGCAGCCGTTAAACTTGCAGTCATTAAAAACTCATAGACCATTCCAACTCTACTAGTATTGCTTGGTCCAGTTCCTGGTCCTGCAATCTCATTATTTGCTGTGTTTATAATTGAAGGTAAGTTAAATACAGTAACGGCGTTTCCGATCTGTACAACTTTGCCTTGGTATTTATCTATGCCTGCAATATCAGTTCCACCGTCTGTGGTTCCTGCTCCTATTGATTGAGCCATATCAGGACCTGTTCCTAAGAACCCATTAAGGGATCTTACTGGGCCTTGAAAAGTAGTTCTAGCCATTTTATTCTCCTTTGGTCGTATAGACCATTATCGTTACACCGTCTCTATACCGTCTGCCTAGCCAGTCTGTGTAACTAAATTAATACTAGGAACTTATTTTATAAAACAAAAAAGGCGGTCTTGCAACCGCCTTCTTCGTATCTGGGAGGATCCAGTGTAAGTTTTAATTAACTACCTTGTGATGCATAAACAGCTCTAGGATCAGAGTAACCAAAGCTATATCTCTCTCTAGCTTTGTATCTCATGTTTCCTGTATCAAAATCGCCTTCCATGCCTGTAGCAAGGGCAGCTCTTGTGAAGTGTTTAAATCCATTAGGACAATCAGTTTTAACAAACCATGCATCGGTATCAGTTAAATAATGGTTAACAGTGTAACCACCAGGTAACATACCCATGTTTTTCATAGCGTTAATATCATTGTCAGCCGTACCAACTCTAAGGGTAGAATTTAATATTCTATCAACTACAAACTGCAAGTTAACTGGAATAATTAATTTATTCCCTTTCATTGCAATTTTTAGTCCTCTTTCGTCAATAAAGTTAGCAATGTCAATCATGCCTTGCTCTAATGAGGTTTCATTAATATCTGCATCAGTTGCAGATCTGTTAGAGAAAGTTCCACCTAATGCAGTTGGGTGAGCAGTATTAGCTAAAGTCACTCCATCTCCACCAGTTGTTGCAAATGCTGTGTTTAATACATCAGCACCTCTAACTTGTTTTGTGTAAGCCATTGAACGTGCCAATGCCTTCGTATATCTAGCAGATAAAGTATCATATAAATTATCTTCTACAGCTTCTTCTGTTAAAGCAAATGCTAGTGCAATTGTTTCGTGAGTGTAACGTGCAGTGAAAGATTCAGAAGCGGTATCAAAACCTACTGCTGCTCCTTCTGCTTTCACGTTAGCTTGTCCGAAACCAACTAACATAACTTCTTCTTCAAAAGCTCTATCTGATGATTCATTATCAAAAATTTGTGCTGCTTCGTTTTCGTAGCGTGCGTATTCTAAACCGAACAGGGCATTCAACCCAGGTTCTAATTCTTTCGCAAGCTGTGCTCTATTAATAGCCATATCTTACTCCTATATTCCTGATGTTGAGTCCATATAATGAACGTTAAGTTTTACGACCGCTAATCGGCCCGCTACAGTTTTATCAACTGCTCCTGCATCTGTTGACGCTTGATCATCAAATCCAACAATTTTGCAATTTAATGTTGCTGCTGGAGCGGCAATAGTGCCTGTAGCTAGTTCCCCGTAAGAGTAACCAGTTGTATCACTTCCAGTAATTGCTGTCGCTAAGTTTGCATTAGCAAACAAAGCAGCATCAGGTAATGCACCATCAGCATTAATAACGAATAATGCATCAGGATTATCTGCTACAAAAGCTGTTGCTTCTGTTGACGGTTTAACCGCCGCATAACCAGGCCAATGTGCTGACCAAGTTGGAGTTCCATCAGTTGCAATGTAATTGCAACCCATGAAGACACCTAACAAAGGTACAGTACCGCCATTAGCGTTACCCACGACATCTATTAAACCTGCGGCTAGAGGAATTACTGGAGTACCAGTCCAAATTTTGGAAGTAGTACCAGAGCTTGCTCCATCGAAGTTTATAGGATACGCATTAACACCTTGGTTATTATAATTTGAGCCTGTTCTTTCGTAAGGACGAAGACCAAAACTCGCATCTATATTAGCCATAATATGTCTCCTTTAGACAATCTTGGTAGAGACATAGATCTTAACCATTAAGATTTTTTGCGCCCACCAAATTCTACCCTACTTTGTCTATCTTTAGAGATAGGCATTGAAGGGTGCTCTTCTTTCATGAGATCATTTTCAATAGATGCTTTTTGATCGTTAGTTTTATTTCGGAAATATTCATCCCGATCTTCTTTAACTTCAATTGGGCATCTCATTAATAATAATCCTCCAACTCCGATAACACCTTTATATTTTCCATCTTGCATAAATGGTAAATCTATTCTGCCTGGATATTCACTTATATTAACAAATTCATATCCTGAGCGTAAGCGACCCAAAATGTTTTTTTCATCTTGTTCGCCACGAAATTCGGCACGAACCCAACGATGGTGAAAACCTTCGGGTGGTTCGGGTGCTTCTAAACTTGAAGGAGGAACCCATCCTCTCTTCCGAGCTTTTTTTTCACGGGTTTCAATTTTGCGTGGGGATTTATTTATTTTTTCAGTCATATTACGCCTCCTTCACGTATTTTGCGTATTCTTCTAATGGCACATTAAGTCTTTTAGCTATTGCAACTTGTGAAGGTGTGAGCTTCACGACTCGGCGTCCAGATTTAGTTTTTCGTACGGCCGACGCTACAGTCTGGGCGGGCTGTTTCGTTTCGGTTTTTTTCTCCTCGGTCACCTTAGCATTGCTAAACTTCTGAGGAAACTCTTTTCTCATGCGAGAATTAATTTCATTATAGTACTCATCGCTCGTTGGGTCAAATCCTTCTTGCGTTACTAAGCGATTATGTAGCGCCATTGCAGCTCCTGTCATTACATCATCTGATCCAAACCAGTCATTTTCTGAAGCCCAATCTTCAGCTCTTGTATCGATTGAAGGTGCATATTGTTGTTGTTGTTGTTGTTGTTGAGTAGGAGGAGCATAAACTTTTTCATCATTTTTTTGTGCTTGTTTCATCTGAGATAATCTAGCACCATCTGCTTTTGCTTGAGCTAATAACTCTTGGGCAGCTACTTGACCTTCCGTGTCATTATCCTCAATCGCTTTTTTAAGTTGAGACTTTGCTGCTTCTGCAGCATTAGTTACTCTTCCTTCATACTCATTAACATAGCCTTTACCTACACTAGTGTATCTTTTTTTTAATTCACTATTTTCTTCTTGAACATCTTTGTAAGCCCGTTCCATTTCTCTCATGCGACCTACAAGATTATTAATTCTTTTTTTAACTGTTTTACTATAATCAGCTAAGTCATCTGTTTTATAAGGATCTTCTTCTTTTGTTTCTTCTTTAATAGGTTCTTCTGAAGATTCAGCAACAGGTTCTTCTTTAGTTTCTACTACTTCCTCTTCTTCTATTATCTCTCTTACATTACTTTCCTCTACAGGAATTTCTTCTTTTGTTTCTTCTTTAAGGGTTACTTCAACACTATTACCGCTTGTATCTATTGGAACCATTTTTTCTTCAGCCATAATTTTCTCCTAAAATAAACTTGCTGGCAGTATATCTTTTGGATGATCAATGACTGCCAGTATTTCATCATCATTCACTATTCTAAGTTCCCCACCTTCAATACGGATTCTTGATCCAGCATATTTGGTAATAAGAACCCAATCAGTAGCTTTGCACCAAGCCCCATTTGGAAATCTTTCTTTGTCTTTATAAGCATCAGGTCCTACTTTTAAAACTCTACACACATTTGTTGCTATTTGAGCTTCTGCTACCGTTTCATCTGTAAGATGTAAACCCGCTTTAGTTTTTTTCTCTAGCAATAAAGGAAATAAAATAATTCTAAAACCTGTTGGTTCAGGAACTTTTCCTATTTCTTTTTTAGTTTTGTAGGGTTTTTCGTTAATATCAATAATATTAGTTTCGGGTATCATTATCTTCGGTTTCGTCATATCGCTCCTGTTTTTTTAGCAGGTCCGTGAGTTCCTGTATTATTTCTTTATATGCGTGTAATTTCCCTAAAAGATATTTATATTCTTCTAAAGTTTTTACATCTGATGTTATAACTTGATTTACTAGATCTTGTCTAGTTTTTAATATTTTTTTAAGATAATCTACAATTCTTATTATATCCATCAACCACAATCTTTCATGATAGAAGCCAAAGCTTCACATCTTTTTTTTGTTTGTTTTCTCCAACGTGAATCGAGCATTTGTAAATGAGCCTCGTGATAATTTTTTTCTTCAAGTGCCAAAAGCATTTTAGCAAATTTCATAACCCCTGTAGTACCAAGCTGATATACCATTTCCACAATACATTCCCAGGCATTAGGGTGTAGATCTTTAATATGACCTACTAAAGTATTAGCCCCTTCTTTTGCTTCTTGTAAATCTTTTAAAAATAATTCATAAAGTTCTTCTTCAGGATACTCTACTCCTTCTTCAAAAACATCTGTTGGTTTTACTAAATGACCATAACCTATTGTAGCAAATCCAAGGGTATCTTTATAAATTTTTGGAACAAATCCTTCATGCTCCATAATTCTTTCTTCTAAGCTCATGTATATATTTTAGTTTTAGGTCTTTTGTTTGGTAGCATACGACCAAAACCTCTCGGTCTAACAATCACAAAACCACCATGTTTATAATTCTTAGCCCACTTCTTAGCGATTTCTGGTTCATTTGCAAATAAATATTTTCTTTGCTTTTCTGATTTGAAAGGCATTATTTTTTCTTTTTCTTAGGGAAACCTTTTTTCATATTAGCATAAGCTTTAGGACTAATAGTAGATTTCTTTTTAGATCTACTTGTCCCTGCTTTTTTTCTTTTGTTTATATTATAATATAATCCTTTTTTCTTCTTTACACTTCCACCCCTTTTTTTATTAACAGCTGCACCTGTTAAGGCTTGGCCTTTTAATCCCATACCTGTTGGATCACCTTTAGGTTTACTTGCAATTTGTGCTTTAATGCCTGCAGCATTAGCTTTCATTTGTGGAACAGTTAAATTCTTCGCTGATAATCTTGGCATTACTTAGTTAAACCTTTTGCTTTTTCAAAACTACGCATTCCAGCTACACCGAGCATTGAAGTGACAATTGCTAGTAAGGGACCAGTTTGAATTTCAGGAGCAGAAATTGCCATACCTGAAAATTTAGCGTACCATTCTATACAAGGAGATAAAATAAATTCAAACATTAATGCAAAGGCTCCTACCCATCCAATTGCTGGACGCCAACCTGAAACAAAAACGGATCGATGACCTGCTTCTTTAGCATTTACGTCTAATTGTTTTTCAGCGATTTTTTGTTGAATACGCTGCATTAATATTTTCTTATCTAGCTTTTCCCCCTCTGAGGTGTGCAAATCATCGACCACTTTAGCAATAGTTTTTAATGCACCACCCTGGCCTCCTATAATTCCTTGAATGATGCCAAACATTTTATGCAGCCCCACCAATCATTTTAGAAACAATAAACAAGACAACGATTGCTACAATAGCAGCTTTAATCCAGTCTTTCATTTTCCAATCTGACCACTCTTTAATGTGTGCCCATAGATCTTTTAATAGGTTCATATGACCTCCTTTGTTAAAGTAGCAAAGTATACTATTTTAAACCTTTGAATGCTACCTTTTTAATTTGCATTTTACTTCGTTGTCCTTTTGGTCCAGCACCTAAGTTATCTTTAACTTCTGGTCCTTTCGCACTAGCTGAATATACATCAATAATTTTTTCTTTATTAACAAATTTTCCTGCATAAGGATTCATGTCATTACTAACAGTCATCTTTGCATTTGGATATTTAGAACCATTGATGAATCTTGGTTTTGGGTTATTTAATGCCATTGTATCTCCTAATGTATTGTTGGTTTTATTAAACTAATAAAATCACGTGTGTTATGTTCTACAATTTGAGTTGCTTCTTGTTCTGATAAATTATCAAAGTAAAGAATACGTGCAACACTCATCATAGCACCTGCTAAAAGTATACTATCTTCTTCACTTTTGGAAGTATTTTCTACTAAAACCATAATCTTCTCAAAAAAATCTTGTAGTTTTTGTTCTGTAGATACAATATCAGTCATTAATACTTATTCCTTAGTTTAGATGGTTCATTAATCTTTTTTAATTGTATTTCTTCTCTAATTGTAGCGTGACGATCTGCGTTGTCTATCTTTTCTTGCTCTTGTACAGCGTCAATCTCTGCTCGTTGCTCATCAAGTGCCAATCTTTCGCCATCTTTTTGTGCACGAAGCTCTAATTCCTCTGCACGTAGGCCTAATTCTTCTTTTTTAAGTGTAACAAGTGGGTCTTGTTGCATACCTTCTAGGTATTCTTGTTCTTCTGCTACCATAGTTTCTGTTAATTCTTTAATTTTTACTGAAACTTGTTTGGCTGTCTCTATTTCAAACTGTTGTTGTAGTTCTGGTGGTATTTGACCTCCATATTGCTCTGTTAATTGTTGTATTTCCGCTTGATTTTGTGTCATAATCTCTTCTTTTGCTAATTCACTAACATGATTAGAAATATGAGATTGAATTAAAGACAATACAGGGGGTGAATTTTTAACTAAATATGTCGACATAAAGGCACGATGTGTATCTATGTGAGCTACATGATCTTGTTGTGGAAATGCCATTGCAGGTTTTTGTAATAACATAGAAGAATTTTCCATTGCTGCATCTGTAGGCATAGGTTTTGGAGGAGGTGGTAATAATGCTTCAATATTTTGTACCCCCATTGCCTGATACATACGTCTATAAGCTTCGTATTGGTTATGAATCTGAGGATTTGCTTGTGCTAATTGTAACTGTGTCTGCGCTAATGTAATACGTTGCGCCATTGAAAATATATTTGGATCACTTACTGGAATAATATCTACACGATTATCAAAATCTGTTTGCTTAATCATTTGATTACCACCTACAACTTGATAAGGATATTCTGGTGGTAAATAATCTTGAATAATTCTTGCTAAAATTTTAAATTCTTTTTTCTGTGCGTAGTGTAATCTTTTATGAATGGCACTCATAATTTTTGAACCTTGTTCAATAATTGCCATTGTTGTACCAACTGGATTAGCTTGTGAACCTTCACCCATTTTTTGATCAGCAACTGCTGCAAATCTTTTTCCTGCATCAACTACATATCCTAGTAATGCAAATAAAGTTTGATCAGGTCCTTTGTAAGGAAGAGGCATGAGTCCTTGTCGAAGATCACCGCTCGGTGCATCTATGTCTCTGAACTCCCCTGGTTGTAATGGTGTATCATCATCAGCAATTCTAATTCCCCTTGCTTTAAATCCTGCTGGTAAATTAGATAATGTTCCTGCATCAACGAGTTGACGAAGTGTAGAAGTAGCTGTTCTAGATAAACCTCCCAACATATGAATAAGACCAAAGCCATAAAAACCAAGACCAGGTAAAAATTTATAATGAACAAAATAAGGAATTTTTTTCTTAAGTGGATCGTCTTCTCTGTAGTTTCGGTAGATAGCTAAAATTTTTCCTGAAGCCTCATCGATAGTAACAACATAAGGAATTTTAATTCCTGTTTCTTCTCCTGATTGTTGATCTTTATCTTCAAAACCTTCTATATCTAAATCACAATGTATTTCTAATATTTCATAAAGCTCATCATAATTTACTCGTGATACACCTTCTAGTTGATTATATTTTTCTTGAACACGGTTTTGATCTAAGTCAGGGTCATGTAATTCTACATCCTTGTATAATCCTGCGACTTGACCTTTACGTACTTCATTAGGTGTCATTTTAATAATATGTGTTACTCGTTCAGCAGATGCTAAGTCTGTTGCTAAATAAGGAACAATTAAATCTTCACTTGGAATAAATTTTGATACAGGTCTTGCTAAAGTTGCATCGTAATAAATTTTTTTAAAAGCAGATCCTGCCAAAGGTAAATAAAAAAGTAATTGATCTGTGTCTGCATCATATTCTTCCATCTCATCCATGATCAGATAATTCATATATTCTTTAACACGTTGTGATTGTTCTTCTACTTGCACATCCATTTTTCCTACAACATTACATTTTACAGGTCCTTGACTTGGTAATAATTCTTTATAAGATTGTGCTTGAAATTGTGTAACAGCTTCGGCTAATAAAGGATGTGTCACGGAACTCGCTCCTTGGAATGGCTGCGATCGTTCCTGATATTTAAATCCTAATAAATCTAAACCTTGAATATAAGAATGATACCAATCATCTCTCGATGCTTTGTCATCTTCAAATTGTTGTCGTAAATCACTTGAAATATTTTGTAGTATTTCGTCATCTATAATTTCTGCAAGGTTAGCACCAAAAGGAACTTGCTCCTCGGCTATTGCTTCCTCACCAAATGTTACTGATCCATCTGGATTCTCTATAACTTCTTCCCCTATTGCTGCTTCCACTTCTATTTCTGGAGCATCACTCATCGGATCTGATGGTGCTGGATTATAACCTGCTGGTCTTTCAACTGCCATTATCTTCTTGCCTTTCCATAACCACGTTTAGCTGCGCCACCTAAACTATATTTTTTAACCGAGCCTCCACTTTTATATCCTAAAAAACTTCTTATTTTTTTATAATTTGGTTCTTTCATTGTTATATATTTAATCGCTCCTTTGCCGTAAACATCTATAGGTTCTTCTGAAATTTTTAAAGAATTTCCTTGAATAGTTGCACTATGACCATGATTCTTTACTGCTTGTTGTAATCTTTTAATATCACTCATTATCTCCTTGCCTTTCCGTAGCCACGTTTAGCTGCGCCACCTGATTTCATTTTCATTGGTGTCATTTTAATTGTAGAACCTTCTGCTGAACCCTTGGCTCCTGCACCGGGGATCGTGGACCCTTGAGCACTACCCTTGGCTCTCGCTCCTTTAATTACAGAAGTTTCTGCTGAACTTTTTACATGACCACCATCTTTGTAATGTGGATTAATTGATTCTAATTCTGCTCTAAGAATCTGTATTTGGTCATCATCACCAACAGATATAGCATCATCTAATAAATCTTGTAACTGTTTTACTCTACTCGGTGTTTTTTTGTTCATACTAACCTATTCTTCTTTTGTTTTTTCTTTAATGATGCTAACCAACTTTTAGGTTTCGCAAACTTATAATACTCTTTTTTTGGATTTTGAAAAGAGGCAGCTTTCTTTTCTGTCTTTGTTTTTTTTCTTTTAGGTCCTCGGACCGTGAACCCCTTTTTATACTTCATTAGTAATACTCCAATAATCCTGGCTTAGGTATACGTGGAGGATCCTCATAATCCTCTGGATGCACAGCTAACCCAACTTGTCGATAGCGCATTAGCGCTTGTGTTGTACTATCAACTAAATCATCATTGTCACCATAAGGGAAAGCAGCACATTCTTCAACTAATTCTTCTGCCCACTTATCTTCTGTACACCATACCTGTCCTGCTTCAAATAATGTTGATATAGAATTTACTCTTACATGTTTATCATTACCACGACTTGGTGTGAAGTTTACAACAGGAAGACCAAAGCGTCGTAGTTCTTGAGTCAAGGGTGTTCCACTTGCTTTTGCCTCAATGATTATTGTTTCAGGCTCCCAGTATTCATATTGCTCTAAAGCAATTTTTTTTAATTCAGGAAAATCCCAACGACCTTTCTCTACATCAAGCAAAATTATATTTGGTGTAATCTCTTCATGAAGAAAAACACCCCATGTTGTAATAGCTGAGAAGTCTGCGGTTTCTTTTTTACTAAAAGCCGTGTCATACGATTGAATCACATGTTGTAATTTAGGGAGCTTGGGCTTATCCCAAATCTTCCAGTACTCTCGTTTGATAATGGAACCTTCTTCTGATGTAGGATTTTGCTGCCACTGTGCATTCCATTTAGCCACGGACAGTGAGGCTTGAACCGATTCCAATTCTTCTTTTTTCCAATACTGTGGCCAGACTGGTTTCTTATTTGGCAAGATAGCAGGAAACTCAATCACGTCCCACTGATCAGCTTTCACATCACTTTGTGCTTTCATCAATTGTCCTGTTAAATCTTTTGTTGACCACCGTGTCATAACAATAACAATTCTTCCACCTGGTTGAAGTCTTTGTCTTGGACCAGAGGTGTACCACTCATAAGCAGTCTCCATTGCTGTTTCACTTAATGCATCTTGCTCGGAATGTGGATCATCAATAATTAATAAATCTGCACCCCTACCTGTGATGGCTCCACCAACTCCTGCTGCGAAATACTCTCCCCCCTTGTTTGTTTCCCATCTTCCTGCAGCTTTAGAATCTTGAGATAATTTAATGTCATCAAAAATATCTTGAAAAGAACTTTCTTCCATAAGGTTACGAACCTTACGACCGAAACGATAAGAGAGCTCTGCTGTGTGTGTTGTTTGTATAATCTTGAGTTTTGGATTACGGCCCATCATCCATGCGGGAAATAGGAATGATGCAAATTCTGATTTTGTATGTCTGGGTGGCATATTTACAATTAGTCGTTTTATCTTCCCCTCCGCCAAGGCTTGAAACTTTTCTGCAATTTTTATATGATGGGGACCCTCTACAAACTCTGGCCAAACTTGTTTAACAAATTTTAAATAATTTTCTTTAGCTAATGTTTTTAAATCAAATGTTTTTTTACGAAGTAATAACTTTTTTTGTAATATGTCTAATTCACTCGGACTTAAATTATCAAAATTAGTTAGCCTCTTAAAGGTATTAAGGTCAGCCATCCGATGTTTATACCATAAAGTCTATATGAGTAAAACAGTATATATATACTAAGTATAGTAGTCCTACGGTCTTATTTAGGGGTAGCCCCCTTTTTTATTTTTTCAAATCTCAAAACAAGGAGCAAGGGACTCCTCCCCTAGTTAATAAGTAAGGATAAAAAAAATCTGGAAATAACCAGAAAATAATTAATTATTTTGTATACATGGGAATAAATCTAGTTTAATGAGATTATATAAACTAATCATAAGGAGTGAATATGTTTATAAAAAAAATAGTTAAACAAAGTATTGGTACTAGTTTTTTTTCGGCTACTTGGATAAAAGTAAATGGAAAGCCTAGAACTATACTTGGTAAACTACCCACTGATAAAAAATTTTTTAATGGTGGGGAATTAAAAGGCAATAGAGAACATTTATTGGAAACAATAGATATTAATTTATTGAAGAAGAATAAAGACAAACCAAAAAAGGTTTGGAGGTCTGTTAATCTTACGACTTTAACAAGTCTTAAAATTGGAGGTACTCAATGGGTAAAATAGTTTTTCATTATGATAATGATATTTCTATTGAATGGAATGAGGGTTTTACTTTTAATGTATTCAGTGAAAAACATGAAATTGAATGTTTCACTGATAACACAGTAAAAAATATTAGTGATGCCCAAGAAAGTGCTGACTCATATTATGAAGAAAAAGTTGATGAGTACATGCAAGAATGTGCAATGGATAATGCTGATATTATGGCATTGCCCCATGACAATTAAACTAAACAAAAACAAAGCCCCAAATAATTTGGGGCTTTTAATTTAATTCGGAGTGAATATGGATAAAAATTTAATTAAAAATATTGAGGAAAATAAGTTCTTCAGAGTTGGTGAAACTTTTTATGATATTGATAAAATTGAAAATGATCATATTGTCTTTTGTACATTTGGTGGAGGTTTTATGACAAAAGTTTCCTTAAATGATAAAAGACTAAATAAAGATTTTTATAATGGTGATTTAACTTTTTTTAAAAAAGTGCCTTATATTTATTCATCAGTAGAATTATATCTAGAAGGTTGGCAAGAAAATGAAAACCTTAAAGCATATAATTTAAAGTATCATAATTGGAATGGTTGGTCTCATTGTTATGCACCATTAGACCAAGTTTTAAAATTTAATGAGTATCAAAAAAATTCAGAACATGGTTTGTCTAATGGCTTGTATGAAGGTACAGACATTTTTAAAATCATAGATAATGATACCATTACTATAAAAGAATATGAAACTTATGAGCATGACAAGATGGAACTTATCACCATTAAAAGTGATATTATTAATTATAATGGTGCTGATATAAATCCTAAAGTTTTTGATTTAATGTCTTGCAATTGGTGTTGGATACAAGCTTAACAAATACAAAGCCCCAAATAATTTGGGGCTTTTAATTCTAATTAGGAGCTGAAAAAAATGATTAAATTACATTGGTTTATATTATATTTATTTGTTTGTTTAATTATGCTATATATCCCACATTGGATATAAAGGAGGATCAAAAAATGATAGAACAAAAAATTTTAAAAGATATGAAGGTCTTGGAAAACCAGGTATTAATAACACAATGCTCAAGGCTCAAGAGAGCTTGGATTGACAAATTGCAGCAATTAGCTAAAATTTTGATAGGATTCAAGAAATAAAAAGCTTAAATTTAAACACACAAGGACTTAAAGGATACAAGGGGTAGTAAACTACCCCTTGTTTTTTTTTATTATAGTTCAGCCTCAAAAGAACAAGAACCATTTTCTTCTACACATTTTTTAATCTGTCTTCCTAACTGTAATCGTGCATACCATTCAAGAACCTCTTTGGATTTATTTTTTACAAGTCCGATTTGTTTTTCCAACATCTCATCATTGAAACCATTGTTCTCTTTAAAAAACTTATCAAGTTTTTCATTCCAGGACCCAAGAGTATCGGTGCAAGTTTTAATACCCTTATCAATAGTTGTCATGTGATCGTCCTTATCAAAATGATAATTTAAATGTGAGGCTTGACCCTCGTCCCCAAAAAAATCAGCATCGTCACTTGATTGAACAGCAAACATAAACTTGCCATCAATATCTCCAGTATAATATCTACCCATAATTTACTCCTTTGTTAATGGTTAAATAATGTATTGACATTATATACTAATTATCCCATAGTCAATTATTAATTAAATATATAGGAGTGTATATATGAAAACTAAAAAGAAACCTACTATTGAAACCTATGGGAATGTTGGAGTCGATAGTGGACAATTACTAATTATTGACCCATCATATTTAGAGATGTTTATGAAAAAATATTCTTACGATGATATCTGTTCTATTGAGGGCAATATGCAATTTCCCAAAGGGCATGATGGTATTGCTTGTAAACTTGGAGGTTTTGGTGGTGATGGAATGTTTGATATAGATTCAGTTACATTTTATAATAAATATTCCCCACCATATTCTAAATTCATTTTGAATCTATATGAATAAGCCTATACCTATTCATTACTTTTCAGATATTCCTAACAATGAAGAGGGGGCGGAGTTTATCCGCCTCGCTCGTAAATTTTTAAATCGTAAAAGATATAAAATAAGAAAGTTAGGAAGAGGCACAAGAAAAGTAAATGGAGCAAAAAATTCTTATACATATAGTTCTTTTCTTCCTCATCAATTTAGTGAAAGGTTCAGTTTATATATTGATGACTTTCTTGATGCTCAAAAAATTGCTGATGAAAGATGGAAAGCTTGGCATGATAGTCAAAAAATAGATCGGATCACTGAACACTTATTAAGTGCTTTAGGTGAAGCAAAGGAGATATAGAGTTCACTCCGATGGGAGCCCCTGGAAACAGGGGCTGCCAATTAAATTAAATTTATTAATAATACAGAGCTCAGGGTTCAAGATTCAAGGAACAAGGAACAAGCAGCCCAGCCAACAGCTCACCAGGGATCAAGGCACAAGGATCAAGAAATTTTTTTTAATTATTTAGTTGACTATGTTCCCATAATATCTTATATAATAATTGTGTTAGTTAGTAGGCATAAATATTAACAGGTTTTTTAGTAACTGGTCATTGTTGAAATCAAGACATTAAAAAAGGAAGGCTTACTAAATGCTAACTAACACAATAAAGGAGTGAATTATGAATATAAAATTTGAAGTTTATAATGATCAGGGCGAGCTTTTAGCTAATGATCTACAAACATTATTAGATCTTATTGAAGCTACTGGATACAAGGTCCAATATAAATAATAAGGGGTGAATATGAATATAAAAGAAGCGAAGGCAATTGTAGGAGGTTTAAGTAACCCTTCTAAAATGCCAGGTTATGGCTACGGCTTAAGCGCATTTGAATGTGACACTGGGTCGAAGCTACGATTAATTAAAAATAGTACTTGCTCAATGTGTTATGCATTAAAGGGGCGTTATACTTTTAAAGGGGTGAAAGCAGCTCACGCTAACAGAGCTGAAGCGATCACCAAATTAAATTGGGTTGAGGCTATGGTGTTATTAATAAATAACTACGGAAAAAAAATTCCTTATTTTAGGTGGCATGATTCAGGAGATCTACAAAGCCTGGACCACCTTAAAAAGATTGTAGCTGTTGCAATGGCAACGCCAGCTGTAAAGCATTGGCTGCCGACTAGAGAAGCGGGTATCCTGAAAGCCTTCTACAAAGAAGGTCATTCACTCCCGGGAAACCTGGCGATCAGGGTTTCAGCTACGATGATTGACGGAAAGCCTCATAATAATGTGGGGCTAACGTCAACAGTAAGCAAGGATAAGAAACCAATTGGTCACAATTGCCCAGCTAGTAAGCAGGGGAATGAATGCAAGAGCTGCCGAGCGTGTTGGAATATCAATATACCAAATGTTAATTATGCGATTCACTAATGAATGCGATCATTGCTTCAGGGAATATCTCCTGGAGCTGATGATCCAATGCAAGAATGATGGACCTCACCTATGTATCAGATGCTACAACACCAGGCACAAGGATCAAGGCACATGGTTCATGAACCAAGACTCAAGATTTGAGAAGGCACAAGGTTCAGGGAAAAAGGCACAAGGTTCAAGGGTCAAGCCTTGAGACACAAGGTCCAAGGTCCTCCCCCCAGAGTACAGAGAGATACCCCTCTGTTCGAGGGGGGTGACCATGATAAATGATTTTCCACCTAGTTTAAATCTATTCATATGCCACGAAATTTGTCCTGGAGACAGTCTAACTCTATTCCCTGAACTTACCTTAAGCTCAACCCAAAATTCATGCGGCTTTTTTTCTAAATCTACAAATAATCCATTTAAATCTGGCAGTCCAGTAGGTGTGATAGCTTCAATTCTAGTAAAGGTAATTTTTGTAAACTTATTTTTTATTCTTCTCCAAAATTTTGTCTCTGGTTTTGTCGTCATTAATTACTTCATAGCTCCCTTCAATAGATAATTTCTTATCCATGTCACTTAATAATTTATCAACTTCTTCACGATTCAATTGGTCAATCGAGCCATGCATGATTTCTTTTCTATCAATATACAACCCAGCTACTTGGCCTCTAGATTTTTCAGCTTGAACTGCAGCATTCCAATTTCCCTTTTCTTCAGCACCCTTGCTTAACTGATCCAACCTTTTTAAATGTCTGTGAAGATTAACTTCATATCTTTTTTCTTCTTTGTTTCTTAATTCTCTGATGTATTCAGCAACATGAGGTTTTTTTCTTAACTCTGAAGCTGTCTTGGATGCCACTGATTCAGCATATCCTGATTGGATCGCACATTCAGTGGCTGTCATTTCTTCACCATGTTCAACAAACAATAAGCAAAACTTAATCTGTTTTGGGGTAAGTCTATCCCTTAATGTATCAATGTTCATACTACCTTTATAATTTAAATTGGCTGAAAATAAAGGTTTTATTTTTTACTGCTACGTCTGATTCCAGGTGATGTAGCACTGATGTAGCACTAAAATGACCTTTAATTCATTGATATGTATAGTGATTTTCTCTACTGCTACACTGCTACACTGCTACAAGGGGGTAATTGATTTCTTGTAAAGAGATTAGGGGTAAAAAACACTATACACTGTATTTATTTGTGTGTAATACTATGATTCTATTCACTCCCTTCCCCCATATAGTTTTCATTCTTCTGTGTGGGGGATTTTTTATTGACATCCCATATCATATGGGATAACTACTATATAAATAATTAAGGGAGCATTAAATGATTGAATATATAATCTACGGAATAGTTGATAATTTTATTATGATTCTTGGATCTATATCAGGATATAGTTTTGAAAAGTATCTTCCAAAAAAATTACAAACAGGTTTTGGAGCTGTATATGGTGCGGGAATTGGTAATGCATTAAGCGATTTTCTAGGGGGTATGAGTACATGGTCCTTAGATTTAGCTATGGGTACATCATTCGGATGTATCTTGGCGCTAGTATTTATTCCAATATTTATTTATATTGGAAAATTAAGGGTGAATAAAAATGGGTAAAGTAAAGCAATGGTTAATGCAAATGGAGGAGGATGCTGCAGAAATGTCTAAATTAATGTTTTGTTTAAAGTATGGCGCAGTACACCAGGATATTTGGCATCGAGTTAATGATTTAAATTATGATGACGGAATGAGAGAACCAGAGGAGGCAGCATGAGCAAGGAAAAAATATGGAGGGATAGGTTGGGGAATGAATACGATGTATCAAAACTCGGAGGAGCAATGGCCTTGGACCATGAAGAAAAAGAGCAAGATCTACCAACCTTTAAAGTTACAGAGAAATATGTCATGGAAGATACTTGGATTGTTAAAGCAAAAAATTCTACAGATGCTTACAATATAGCAATGACCCAAGATCCTGATAATGAGGAGCGAGGTATGAAATTATCAGATGATGTGGAGGAATTAGAATGAAAACAATTGTTGTAAAAATTAATGGTAAGTGGCAACTTATTAAAATAGAGGCCGGAAGAATATTTACAGGAGAAGGCCATAACATGAAGGCTGTTAAATACTTTGATAAAAAGGTAAAAGAAAATAATGATAACTAACATACTACTAGGGGCGATACTTATTGTTTTGATTTGTATCGCCTTTATGATCTTTATAGCTGGGGAAAGACACTTCGGATCTAAAAAATAATTAATCTAAAAAAAATTTAGGATCTTCAGAGATAGGTTGAAGAATCTTACGCAAAATATCTTTTCCTTCTTCACAAACATTAATCCACTCTTCTGTGGTATATGTTCTGTCATACTTAGGATTCCAGAAATTAACAGAAAGATTATTACATTTAGCGCACCGATAAATTTTTCTTATCGGACTGTCAGGCAATCGAATACTCATAAGTAGCCTTATATTTTTACGGCTGCATTATAAGTAATTTTTAATCTAAAGTCCAATCTTTAAAGTTTTTTGGGTCTAACAGTGGTCCAAAGTACAGAGCTGTGTTACCATTTTCCTCTGTCCAGGATTGTCCGTAATGTTTATTAGGATCTAATTCTCCAGAAGATTCACAAGTATGACATTGTAAAGTTACTTTTTCAGCTTCAAATGTACTTTTAGTGAAACCATTTCCTTTGCATTTAGGACATATCATTTATCATACCTCCTATGAATAATATTACTTAATCTTTCCCATCGTATTCGTGCAGCCACTTGTTCCCTGGTCCGTGGGTCACGAAGAGCTATCCTATCTAATCGCTTCTTTTCTTTTCGTAGTCTTTTTTCTAGTGTCATAACTTCCTCTTAAAATAAATCCTAAACAAGCTCCCCAAAAGAAAACAAATAAGATTATTAATGTGTGCCAAATAAAAAAGGTCATGCGACCTCTTTTAATTTACCTTTGAGTGCAGGTTTTTGTTTCTTCCAAGCTTCATCTACAACCATAGAAATATAGGACCCTATCGATCGGTGAGTATTTTCAGCCATTAGTTTAGCTTTGTGGTAAGTATCCATTTTTGTGGCTACTGATTTATATTTTGATGTATCCATCATCTTCTCCTTTTTGTTATTGGTTCTATTAACCATTGTTTAATATCTTCGCCCATCACTGCACTAGCAATATCAATCTTGCTGCGTAAGCTTTGAACAATTTTTTCATCTACAGTTCCTTCACTAATCAAATCAATGTAAGTTACCTTATTGGTTTGACCAATTCTGTGCGCCCTATCCTCAGATTGCATTCGCTTTTCTAAATCATAGGTATTCGAATAATAAATTACGGTATGAGCTGCAGTTAAAGTTAAACCATATCCACCAGTTGATGGATTGCCCACAAAGTATTTCAGTTTAGAGCTCTTATCCTGGAATCGTTCAACAATTGCTTGTCGGTCCTTATCTTTTGTATCACCAAAATAGGATGCTGTACTCTCTTCTCCAAATTTTTCTTTTAATGTTTTTTCAATATGTTTAAGATCAAATCTATAACTAGCCCAAATAATAACTTTACCCTCAACTTCATCTAATACATTAAGTAGTTCATTCATTCTATTAGATTTAAGAGCCTGAGTTTCACCTGAATCAAAAGTTATATGACCACAGCTTATCTGATGTAACCTAATAAGAGCCGTGAGGCTTGATAAACTAGTCATGGTTTCACCATCAACTTCCGTCATATTAAATCGTCTCATCTCTTCATAAGCTTTCACTTGTTCAGGAGTAAGACTAACAAATCTTTTTTCATACACCTTATCCGGGAGATCTAAACAATCTTCCTTGAGTACTCTGTATGAATGATGTTCTACAATTCTATTTAATTCTGGGATCCTTTGAAATCCAACAACCAGTTGCGTGGACCGTGGTCCAAAGTTCACATTACGCATAACCGCATACCTAGATCTGAATGCCCAATAATTCTGTCGCAATATCTGATCACTTAAAAATTCTAATTGTGAGTACACATCTAAAGGATTCTTTGTAACAGGAGATCCTGTCATGATCCTACGATACTTAGCTAACTTACCAATTTTTAAAACATTTTTTGTTCTTGCAGCACTTGGTGTTTTAACAGTAGTACTTTCATCAATGGCCATCAATGTGCTATTTTTGTGTAAGAACTGTGCCGCATACTTAACACCTTTTGTTCCACTAAAAGCCTCAATGTTCATTAATAATATTCTAAGCTTTCCATTAGGATAGAGTATTTCTTTTAAATTTTTCTTATCCTGGATATTCATTTCACTAGGAGCTTTCCATGCAGCAATTTTAATTGGCACTTGATCAGGCATATGTATAGGTAATTCACCCTTCTCCCAGTTACGGTACACCCCTTTGGGTGCAACGATTAATGCTGCCGTAATTTTGCCACGAAGATAAAGACTAGCTATTTCATCAATAAGAACCTTAGATTTACCTGTTCCCATCTCCATAAAATAAGCATAATACTCCTTATCCCAGGCTTTTTTTAATGCTTTCAATTGATGATCGTAAGGCTTTGTCTTAAATATATATTCACTCATAATTATTTTGATTTTATACTTGACTATAAGATTTAATGCAAGTAAATAATAAAAGATAATGTGGGAGAATAGATATGAGTAATATAACTAAACTTTTCGAAGAAGAATCAACGAAAGCTTTTAACGAAATTGATGATGAAGCATTAGGTCAATTAGGGACAGAGCTGGAGAGAATTAAAGCTGTTCAAGATAAGATTGAAACAACAGAAACTATGATTAAAAAATTAAAAGAGGAGGAGCAGCTACTAGCTGATAGTGTAACGGACCTCTTACAATCAAAAGGTTTATCTGAATTAAAACTTACAGATGGATCTAAGGTTACAACAAAGGAACAATTATATTGTTCTATAAAAGATGAGAATAAAGATAGAGCATTTGCTTGGGTCAGACAACAAGGGGATGGCGATATCATAAAGAATTTAGTAAGTGTGGATTTCAAAAAAGGTGAAGACAAAGTAGCCACGAAATTCAAACAACTAGCAGAGGATTCGGGATTGATTCCGAATGAAACATCAACTATCCATAACAGTACATTAAGATCGTATCTCAATGCAAAGGCAAGAGACGGTGTGGATTTTGATGAAACCTTGTTTGGTGTTTACAGACTTAATAAAGTCAACATCAAGCAATAATTAATGAGGTATAAATTATGAATAAAGCAGTAGCTAAAAAAGCCCAAAGCAATAATGCTGTGGCAATAATGAATCAGTTTGAAAATGTTCAAACAGGATTTGAGGATATGAGTGCGGATGATTTGCAGCTTCCTAGATTAAAACTATTACAAGCCATGTCACCAGAAATAGAGAATGATGAATCACTGAGAAGTGGTCACATATTTAATTCTGTTACTAGTGAGTGGTGGCCGTCAGACCAGGGGGTAAAAGTAATTCCTTGTGTCTATCACAAAACATATGTTGAGTGGGCACCATTGAATAGTGGAGCAAAAGGTCCTGTGGCCGTGCACCAATCCAAAGATGTTATGAACAATACTGTGCGTGGCGAGGATAATAAATATTATACTAATGACAATTCAGGTAATTACATCGAAGAGACAGCTAATTATTTTGTTTTAATTATTGGTGGGAAGGGAGAAACAAGTCAAGCAGTAGTATCAATGAAGTCATCGCAGCTAACTCCAAGTAGAAATTGGAATAGTAAGATGAAGAATTTAAAGATCCAAAATTCAAAGGGGGTATATTTTACTCCTCCGATGTGGTCTCATTCGTATTTATTGAAAACTGAAAAAACTAAAAATGGTGATAAAACCTGGTACAAATGGAAAGTAGAAGTAGATTCTATGTTAACTGTTGAAGACCATGTTAAAGAAGCTCGAGCATTTTCTGAAGAAATGGCAGTAGCTAAAGATAAGTTAGTGCCTGACCAAGATGATGTGAAAACAACTTCTGAAGAAAAGGTCCCATTTTAGAGATTCGTTGGGTTGTTCCAAAGGCTGGAGACCACGAGCCACTTCATTAGGGTGTATTAGTAACCCAACGAAGTCAATCTTAATATGTAGTTTCGGTTGACATTCATTTACACTAATACACTCAATGGCTCGCATTATGAAGCTGTCTTATGAGTATAAAAAAATTTAAACATATATTTTCTGGATTACACAGAGCCTATGGCCAATACTTTTCTGGGGATTTAAAAAATGGAAAGCAGGGTGGAAATGCCTTTATTAAAAAAGATATTGTTACAGATGCATTATGGCAAAATCATCTTGAGGGTAAAGAACCTAGTTTTGGTGTCATCCCCATTAGAGATGATAGCACTTGTTCTTGGGGTTGCATTGATATTGATACTTATCCTTTAGAACATAATAAAATAGTAGACAAGATCCGGAAGTTAGATCTTCCATTAATAGTGTGTCGTTCTAAAAGTGGAGGGGCGCATTTATTTTTATTTACCGAAGAACCTGTAACAGCAGAGGATCTTCGCAATAAGTTAACTCAATTAGCTGCTGTGTTAGGGTACGGTAACTGTGAAATATTTCCTAAACAAATTAAAATTAATGCTGATCGTGGAGACACTGGTAATTTTCTTAATCTTCCTTATTTTGGTGGTGATATTTCAAATCGCTATGCTTTTTTGGATGATGGTTCTTCTGCTTCGTTGGAGCAGTTTTATAATCTGTATGATAAGTACAAAGTTAAAGCTAAAGACATTAATAAAATAAAACCAAAGTTAACTACAGCTCCTCAAAAAGAATTAGATGATGGTCCTCCTTGTTTGCAAACATTAATGCAACAAGGTATTCAAGAAGGTGGAAGAGATAATACTTTATATCAGTATGCTGTTTATGCAAAAAAAAAATGGGAGCAAGGATGGGAGGATAAAGTGTCAGCTTTTAATCATGATCATATCAAACCCAACCTGGAATATAAACAAGTACAAAAAATAATTAATCAACATACAAAACAAGACTACCAATACAAATGTAAAGATCAACCTATGTGTGCCTTCTGTGATTCAATTGAATGTCGAACAAGAGAGTTTGGTGTGGGCTTTGCTTATGAACATAAATTTTCTAATTTACAAAAGTATCAATCAGATAATTCTGTTTGGTTTATTAGTGTTGATGGACAAGTAGTAAGTTTAAATACTCGGCAGCTCTATAATCAATCAGAGTTTATTCTTGCATGCATTGATCAAATTAATGTGGTATTAAATACCGTGAGCCGTGAGCAATGGATGAATAAGATAAAAGAATTAATCGAGAATGTTGAAGTTATTGAAATGCCTGATGATGTAAGAATAGAAGGACGATTTGATCAGCACTTAGAATCTTTTATTTTAGATCAAGGGGATGGTGCAAACATGGATGAATTGCGATTAGGTAAATCATTTACGGAAGAAGGTAAAACATATTTTTTAATGGCAAAGTTGGAAGAATATTTAGAGAAGAAAAGATTTAAAGGATTTGATGCAACACGAATTGGTGCACGGATAAGACAATTGAATGGAGACGAAGATGGTGAATCTAATGTGGTTCGCCGCATAAGAGGAAAGAATAGAAGAGTGTGGTGGATCAAAGAATTAGAAAAGCCAAAAGATGAATTTACATTACCAAAGGAAAAAGATGAAGAGATACCATTCTAAATTACAACACCTGGATTTATTCAGTGGTATTGGTGGCTTTAGTTTAGGACTTGAAGCCACAGGAGGTTTTGAAACAAAAGCATTTTGTGACATTGAAGAATATCCAAGACAAGTGCTGCAAAAACATTGGCCTCATGTTAAACAATATAAAGATATAAAGGAGCTGAACTATGAAAAACTCAAAGCAGATGGAATTGATTCCATCGATATCATTACAGGAGGATACCCTTGCCAACCTTTCTCCGTCGCAGGTAGAAAAAAAGGTGAAGAAGATCCGAGACACCTCTGGCCAGAGTATTTTAGACTTGTCAAAGAACTCAAACCAACTTGGGTTATTGGAGAAAATGTTAGTGGACACATTAAACTCGGTCTCGACACCGTTATCAAGGACTTGGAGAGTGAAGACTACTCCGTTAGGCCGTTTAGTATTTCAGCTTCGAGCATCGGTGCCAACCACCAAAGAGAAAGAATCTGGATATTGGCTTACTCCGAACGCAATGGACTCCTTGCCGCCGAGAAGCAAAGAAGCTTTGAAAAAACAATATCAAACCAATCGAAAGGGAAGAACGACACACTCAACGTTGAGAGAACAAGTAGTGTATCCGAAACCAAATCAGATGTGGAGAACTCCAGACGCTCACAGTGGCCGAGGGCCGAGCTCCGAGGAGAGAATGAAAATGAAACTCGACAAGAAAATGCCAATCAGTTTGAACGATCAAGTAGCACATCCGGGTTTGATGTGGCCAACACCCAAAGCCAGTGGTCAGGAGAAATTAAAAACATTGATAAAGAGAAAAGGAATAAAGGAGGCAGTGAAACACAATCTTACAGCAGCGGTGGAAATGTGGCCAACACCAAGTCAGAGAGATTACAAAGGGGGCAGTGGAACAATCAAGGAGAAGGACGGGAAGTATTATCGTCAGAGCGACAAGACGGGAACGAAATACGGAGTGAGACTGGACGCTCTAATAGAGTATCAACACAGGAAAATGTATCCAACCCCAGCAGCTCACGAAGGGAGACTGGGATATCAGAGGAGAGATACCGGGAAGAAGGGAACACAGAAGAGTCTAACAACGATAGTGATAGACGACGAGGGTGGCAGAGAGAAAACAACTGGGCAGTTGAACCCGACGTGGGTAGAGTGGCTCATGGGATACCCAAGCGGGTGGACCGACTTAAATCACTCGGAAACAGTCTCGTCCCTCAAATCCCCTACTACATCGGATCAGTCATCCTCAAAACGATGGCCGACTCCGACATCGACTGATGGACAAAGAGGAGATGTTAATAATTTAGATGGTTACAGGAGAAGAAGAGATAAGTGGGCAGCTAAAGGAGTAAATATTCACAAACCTTTAGATGTAGCTGTTGCTTTAGAAGAGGAGGAGAAAAAAATGTGGAGAACACCGACAGCAATTGATGGAGGAGATAAGGCAGAAAAATATGCAGCTAGAATTTTACTTGGAAAAAATAAACGATCTTCTAAACATAAAGTCCAAGAAACTTTATCAATGCAAGTGGCAATGGAAGAATTAAAAGATGATCCTCAAAGAGTAGAAGAACTGATGAAAGAGGAAATGACAACACGGCCACAACTTCCAGAACAAAAAGAGTTTGTTGAGTACATGCATTCACAAACAACACCAAGAAAATTATCAGATCAAAGTGGTATAGATTATACAACAGTTGAGCATTGGTTTAGGAGAGGAAAATATTTTTCTCATCCATCTATAAAGGATTGGAATCATATTAAACAATTTTTACAAGAAATAAAATTTGATAAAGAGATAACAACAACGGAGACAATTGAATGGAAAAACTAATTAAAGAAACTTTAACAATAGCTGCTAAACTTGTAGTTAAAGCAGAGAATAGAAAACAAAAATTAACGAGGCGAATGCTAATTGATGATTTAAAAATGATCAAGTTAAATTTAATGTTAATTCAGGATGAAGATGGTTCTAAACGATAGACATGCAGAGAAAGTTGTGACTATCTTTGGTCCACCTGGTACAGGTAAAACAACAAGACTATTAAATATAGTTGAAGAAGAAATTAATAATGGCACAGCCGTTGATAAGATTGGATATTTTTCTTTTACAAAGAAAGCTGCATTAGAAGCTATTACAAGAGCCATGCTTAAGTTTAGATTAGATAAAAAAGATTTTACATATTTTAGAACACTTCACAGTTTAGCTTATCATCATCTTAATTTAAAACCAACAGATGTTATGAGTGATTTAAATTACCGTGAAGTTTCTGATTGGCTACAGATTAAAATAAATAATCCTAATAAATCTATTAATGATCTTGGTATCTCTACACCTAAAGATGTTTATCTTACCTTAATAGATCAATCAAAAATTCAAGGAGTGTCATTAGAAAATCAATTTGCTAGAAGTGGTATGCATATTGATGGAGGATTTGATCGTTTAAATTATATTGATAGAGGGGTTAAACAATACAAAAAGAAACATAAGTTGTTTGATTATACCGACATGATTTTAGAGTTTATTAAAATGGATAATGCACCACGTTTAGATGTGGTAATTGTTGATGAAGCTCAGGATTTAAGTTTAATACAATGGTTAATGGTAGAACAACTTATTCGTAAATCAGATCGTGCATATATTGCAGGGGATGATGACCAGGCTATATTTAATTGGGCAGGCGCTGATGTAGGTAGGTTAGGAAAGTTACAATGTAAGAGAGAAATTTTAAATAAATCTTATCGTATTCCAAGTAAAGTACATACAATTGCTCAAAAGATTATTACTCCTATAATTGATAGAGTGGAGAAAATATGGCAGCCAAAAGAAGAAGAAGGTAAAGTTCAGTACCACCGAACACGATTAAATACTCATATGGATTTAACGGATGGAACCTGGTTAATATTAGCAAGAACAAATTATTTATTAGATCAGTTGGCCGAGGATCTTAAAACGAGAGGACTATTCTTTGAACGATATGGTAGATCAAGTGTATCTGAAAAAATGTTAAATGCCATTATTAGTTGGAAACAAATTCAAGAGGGAGGTTGTATTCCTTTTCGAATGGTAAGAGATATGTATTATTATATGTCAGGTAATAATCATATTGCTCATGGGTATAAAGAACTACGAGGAGCTGATGAAGAAAAAGATTATGATCATGATACATTAGTGCTTCATCATGGACTTAATGTTCATAAAGATAGACCTTGGTATGTAGCATTAGATACTATTCCTGAGTCTCAACAAATTTATATTAATGCAGCTTTAAGGCGTCAAAAAGATTTTAATGTATCAAAAAACATTAAGTTATCTACCATTCATGCAGCAAAAGGTGGCGAAGCTGACAATGTTATGGTATTAACAGACTTACCAAAAAAAGTTGATGACAACTATTTTTTGCAACAAGATGACGAGAGGCGAGTGTTTTATGTGGGGGTTACTAGAGCAAAGAAATCATTACACATTATTGAATCAGAATCTACTCGAGAGTTTAGAGAGATTTTTTAAATGATATCACAAAAAATTTTAGAAGAAGCTAACAAGTTAATAGGTGGGGATCGCAACAATGACTATGGCGATAAGCTTACCAATCATAAGAACATCGCTGCATTGTGGTCTATTTTCCTCCGCAAAAAAATAACTGCACATGATGTGGCGATGTGTATGGCTTTAGTTAAAGTGGCAAGACTAATGCATGCACATAAAAAAGACAGTTATATAGATTTAGCTGCTTATGCAGCTATTGCGGGTGAACTTAATGAAAGGGATAAGTGAGACAACCATCTTTGTTCCAAGCTCCTAGTGAGTGGATACCTCCAGAAAGTATACCTAACTTACAAGAAGCAACAGAGATTGCTATTGATTTAGAAACTCATGATCCTGGATTAAAAACTACAGGACCCGGTTGGGCTACTAAAAAAGGTAAAGTTATTGGTGTAGCGTTGGCCGTGGAGGGTTGGCAAGGATACTTTCCTCTCGCACATCCAGGCGGTGGTAACTTTGATGAGAAAGTTTTTAAACGACAATTAAAAAAGATATTAGATCTACCGTGCGATAAGATATTTCACAATGCTATTTATGATATTGGTTGGTTAAGTGCCATGGGCCTTGAAGTAAAAGGTAGGATTATAGATACTATGATTGCTGCACCACTCATTGATGAGAACAAAAGAAACTATTCTTTAAAAGAAATAGCACAAGAATACATAGGGGAAACTAAATCAGAAGCTGGTTTATATGAAGCTGCAAAAGACTTTGGTGTCGATGCAAAGGCAGAAATGCACATGTTACCTGCTATGTATGTTGGTCCTTATGCCGAGCAAGATGCAGCAGTGACTTTAAAACTGTGGCAAACTTTAAAGGTAGAAATTATTAAACAAGAATTAACATCAGTATTTAATTTAGAAACAGAGCTGTTACCTATTTTATTTCACATGAAAAGAAAAGGAGTCCGTGTTGACATCGATAAAGCCGAGCGTGTTAAAGAAGATTTTAAGAATACAGAGAAGAAGATATTACATAGCTTACATAAAGAATGTGGTTTTGAGATGGAGATTCTCTCTCCATTGTCTATTCAAAAAGCTTTTGACAAACTTAAAATAAGTTACAACAGAACGCCAACAGGATTACCTAGCTTTGATAAGAACTTTTTATTGACACATTCTAATCCTTTTGCACAGAAAATAGTACAAGCCAGGGAAATGAATAAAGCATACACTACTTTTATTGATTCTATTTTAAAACATGCACATAAAGGGAGGATTCATGCCGATGTAAACCAATTAAGATCGGAAACAGGTGGTACTATTTCTGGGAGATTAAGCATGCAAAATCCCAATTTGCAGCAGATTCCTGCAAGAAATCCTAAAATTAGTCCTAAAATAAGATCATTATTTATCCCTGAAGAGGGTCAGAAGTGGGGGATCTTTGATTATTCTCAACAAGAACCACGATTATTAGTTCATTATGGCGCTGTAATAAGCGATAGAATAGAGTTGGAGGGGGTATCTACTTTGGTAAGAGGTTATACAGAAGAAGATATAGATTTTCATCAAGCCGTTGCAAATATGGCAAATATAGACCGTAAGCAGGCTAAAACTATTAACCTAGGGATGATGTACGGAATGGGTAAAGGCAAACTCATGAGCGAATTAGGGCTAGATAAAGACGATATTGATAAAGTGTTTAAACAATATCACTCTACAGTGCCTTTTGTTAAAGAATTAACAGATAAAACTATGCGCAGAGCTGGGGAGAAAGGCTACATTAGAACCATTCTAGGTCGTAAATGTCGTTTTCATTTATGGGAACCTAATCATTTTGGTGTTCATAAGGCATTACCTAGAGAACAAGCGGAGGTAGAATATGGGGGTATGAACAAGATTAAAAGAGCATGGACTTACAAAGCTTTAAATAGATTAATTCAAGGATCTGCTGCGGATCAAACTAAAAAAGCTATGGTTGAGTTATATAAGGAAGGCTTTCTTCCTTTGATTCAGGTACATGATGAATTAGATATGTCGTTTTCTTCGGAAGAAGAAAAGAAAAAGATTATTGAGATAATGGAACATGCATTAGATCTACGAGTTCCATCAAAGGTTGATGCTGAGATAGGTCCTTCATGGGGAGAAGCAAAGTAACATGGCAGTCTCTAATAAAAGACAAGCTCGATATTTAGCAACACCTAAAGGTAAAGCTGCTGCACGTAAATCTAAATTAAAGTCTCAAAAAGGAAAAAGATTGACAGCAAAGGGACGATTAGAACTTCGTATTATTAAAATTAGAAGTACTTGGGGAAACCGAATAGCTAAATGGTTTGAAAAACAAGAATCTATTTGTGCTATTTGTGAAAAGAAAAAAGACAAAGCCCCTGCTCGAATAAAAGGATGTGGTAGATCAAACCAATTAGTTATTGATCACGATCATAAGTACACACAAAAACAATATAAAAAAAGTAAAACACTATTACCTCGTGGTTTATTATGCCATGCTTGTAATATAGCTTACGGTTTAACAGAAGAAAAAATAAAGACCTTAAAAAATATGATTGCTTATAAAAAAAAACATGGTTAATTTAATCTAATGATTAAAGTTTGGTTATTAATTATGTTTTTATCTATGCCTAATCAACCATCGGTTAAGTATAATGCTGCTGTTTATTCCACTGAGAATCAATGTATGGTAGCTCGTGATAATTATATGAAGATATATGAAAGTAAACCTGAATCTTATAAACGAGGACTGGTAACAGAAGCTTTCTGTCTTCCTTTTAATGCTTTCCCTATTCCTGGTTTAAATCAAACAGGTGCTTAAACTACTTCTTGTTTGTGCCACAATTATAATTTGCGTTGCAATTTGGCGTTACTATTCTCCCTATCAAAGTTTTATTCGAGAATGTGTTTACAATGAGGCAATGGAATGGAAGTTAAGTAAAGAATATTGCACTTGGATGTACAAAGAGTTACTTAAAGAGAACTCTTGGTTAAAAGAATTTTTAAGTTAATTTTATTTAGTTAAAGAATAATGATACCATTACCCAATAAAAAATATAATATTATTTATGCTGATCCACCTTGGCACATAAAAAAAATTAAAAGAAAATCTAGACCAAATCAAATTAAAATGGATTATCCAACAATGCAATTAGAAGAAATTAAAAATCTTCCTGTTAATACTATAGCAGAAAATAATAGTGTTTTGTTTTTATGGACAATTCAAAAGTATTTAAAAGAATCTTTTGATGTAATGGAAAATTGGGGGTTTAAATATCAGAGAACTATTACTTGGGATAAAGGTAATGGAATGTGTTTGTTTGGTTTTCATCATAGAACAGAATTTTTGTTATTTGGATATAAAGGAAAATTAAAAATGTATCCTAAAAGAAAAACATTTCCAACTTTAGTACAAGCTACATCTAATTATCATTCTTTTAAACCACAAATATTTAGAGATTTAATATCAATGTTTGGTGACAAAAAAATAGAATTATTTGCTAGACAAAAAGTAGAAGGTTGGGATTGTTGGGGTAATGAAGTATAAAAACAATCTTAATTTAATTTTTTATTTATTTGTTTAACTTGTTCTTCTATTACAGCTAATCTTGCATCAATGCGTAGCATGTCAAAGTCTTTTATCTTAGATTCAAGGGCCGTGACCCGTGAGGAAATCATCCCGTTCGTGAAAGCTATACCACCTACGATACAAGCTATCCATATCCAATCACGTATACTTAACATTAATTTATTTTGACCAATTAAATTTACCAGCATTGATAAGTTGTGCATCATTTAAATAAGGATACTGTGCTCTTAATTCATCTAAAGATACTCCACCTTGATTTAAAGTCTGTGCAGTTAATTTAGTATCAGGAGCGTTATTTAAATAAACTTCGCTAACCCCTGTATCTATATTTTCTAAATTTTGATCTTGATCTTGTGCTTGATCTAAACTGTCTGCATAATCAGATAAACTAGTTCTTATTCCACTATACCCAGGATACATAAAGTCTAATCCAGCAAAACCACCTATATCAGCCATATCAGATACAAAATCCGCCCCCATTTGTCCTGCAGTTGTATTTTCACGGTCACTTGTGTCTGTAAAATCACTTGATAAAGATTGTTCGGTTAACTTTGTGTTTGGATACATTTGAATATAATGTTCACTAATTCCTTTATCTTCTAAATTTTTTTTCTCTTGATTACTTAATTTTCGTTGATTATTTATTGCCTCAGCAATTAATGCGGCTTTTTTATTTTCTGGGTACATATAAGGATTAGGTAGTTTTTCTGTATAGCGCCCTTCAGAATCAAAATGTTGAGCTATATTCTTATTTAATGCAGCTAGTACCTCATCATCATATGCAAGCTGTAGTGCTGTGTTACCTACTTCTTTTTCCCCTGTTGCTGCATTAGTAGGATAAATAAAGTCTTCACTTATACCTTGGCTTTCAAGAATATCTGCAGCACTTGGTCGTACCCCTTGAAAACTTACCTCAGGAACTAAATCTGATATTTTTACCTCTTCCACGGGAGCAGCTTCAGGTGGATTTTCATCCTGTCTCCACCATTCATTATAATCTAGTGGATATCGTTGTGCAGGAAAATCTCCTTCTCCAAATATATTATCCGCTTCAGGATATCTATAAGGAATATCTTTATCTTCTCTGTCAAGTGCATTTTTAATCATTTGAAGACCAAGTGGACCTCCTTGTATTGCACTACTAATAGGATACATTTCTTTATAAGCATCTGGAGCTACATTTTGTAGTCGTCTTGTTGGATCAACAAAATCTAAATCTTTTGTTTGATCAAAAATCTCTCTTCCACCACTTGTTAAAAGAGGTTGTCCTGTTGTTGAAGAACGTAAAATTTTACCATCTTTACTTCTGGCTACTCCTCCGTCTAATTGAAGAGCTCGAGCAATTCCTAAATCTGTGGTAAATTTATTTTTACGTGAGCGTAGATCTTTAGCTACATCCACATCGCCTTTTTCTATGGCCTTATTAATTCGTCTATCAAGGCTACCAACACTTTGTTGTAATTCTTTTATATTACCAGCTTTGCTTTTTTTCTGTGACTTAACTATACCCCTATCACGGCCAGTTAATTTACTATAGTCTACTGGTTTTCTTTTACTTGTTTTTGCAACAAACTTTTCTTTTTTAGGCGTTCTTCTTCGACTACCTTTACCTATTTTTCCTCTAGATCTTGCTCTTGCTTTTGATGCCATTAGGTTCTCCTTGCTGCGATAGCTTCAGTTATATCAATGTTTCCACTTTTTGCAAGTTGAGATGTGTCAGATGGTCTTAAAGTTCCTGAAGGAATTGAAGATACATCTACTTGTTCTACGGTTTCTGATACATTAGGAGCTATTTTATTATCACTAGATTGATATGCGTCTTTAAAACTTTCCTGTGTAACATTAGGGGTTCTATCTTCTTCACGAAGATTTATAATATTTTCAAATAAGTTTTCAGGATTTTCAAATAATCTTTCTTGCCTATAATTAACAAAAATATCTGACCATAATTTATTAAGTAGTGACAATGGATTAGGTTGGTTTCTTATTGCTGCATTTTCTATAATTGTTTTTTTAACAAAGCTAGGAACTTTAAATGGGTTACCTCGATTGTTCCAAACTCTTCCTGCTTCACTCTTTCCTAATCTTTGTCGTAATAATTTTAAAATATCAGCATCTTTCATTCCTAAATTTTTCGCTGCTTCAATTTTTTTAAACAAAGCTTTATCCCCTTCTTTTTTTGATTCATTTGCTACTTGATATGCTTTTACTATTTGTGCAGTTGTAGACGTGCCATCATAAGCTACTTTAGTAAATTGTTTTTTTGAATTTTCAAAATTTTTTATATTATCACTTACTTTAAAATTAAGTCCTTGTTCAATAAAAGGATTTTGAATTCTGAATCCAATTAATCCTGATGCTTCATTAAGAAATTTATATCCCTTATTATATTGTTGAACCGAACCTACTCCAGATAAGTATGTTCTATAAAATTGATTTAAAGATCCTGGTGCCGCTACTTTTGTTGCCTCACCTATAGTTTTAGCAACTTTAGTTCCTATATTATCATTAGGATTCCATATCCTTCTACCATTTCTGTCTGCTCCACCTCTAGCCCATACATCCATATACAATTTTGTAATGATACTTTCCGAAAGGAAGGGCTGTAAAAATTCTTTCCCCGCTTGAATTGCTGCATCATCTACACTTGCTAAAACACCTTGTTCATTTTCTATTCCTTCATTCATTCCATTCACTGCAGCACGAAGAGGCCTTGTTAAAAAATCATAGGCATTAGAGTGAGAGAAATCAATAAAATAAACTTGTCCTCCTTGTTTAATTGGTATTAGAGTAGAGTTCTTTGACCATGGAGGTAAAAATTCTTTTAGGGAATTGACTGTTTTATTTGTTACCCCTGATAAATATTGTCCTCCCTCTTCTGCAATTTTTCCTGCACCTAATCCAAATATACCTACACCAGCTAATCGTTGCATACCAATTCCTCTGGTTAAAGGATCTTGCCATTCTCTTATTCCTTGTTTAGTAGTATTAATTCCTGTTCGAAGTATTTCTGCCGGGAAAGAAACAAAGTTTCCAAAAGGTAATTTTCTTATATCTTTTATTACTTTGCCTACATAATCATAGTTAGGAATATTATTTCGAACAGTATCTGCTGCGGTTTCTTTAATAAATTTATCATAGTTTTCTCGTTTAAATAAATCAGTAATTCCATATTTTTCTCGTGCTGTATTACCATATTTTCTTACAAACTCGTTTGGATTTGTATCATAAAGATTATCCCAAACTCTTTTGTATTTTCCTCGTTCGGAATAATAATTTTGAATTTTATAAAAATCATCTTCAGCTGAATATAATGTTCGAGCTCCCTCCCTTAGTCTTCGTAAGCCTGGAATTTTTTTATTCCAACCTTTTAAAAGATTATAAAACCCACCTTCAGGAGTTAAATTTTCTAAGCCTCTTGACATATCATCCATAAGACCTGTTAAATCTCCAAGTCTTGCACTTGTATTTACAATTCCTAGTCGTTGCATTTCTGTATATTCTTTTAAAAATTTTTCATAATCAGTATTTGTTTTAAATAATTTTCTTCCCGCTTGAGATTCTAATTGGCTTTTCGTCATGCCTTTAGTTATGGCATAAGATCGTTGAAAATCTCTCATTACACTACGAGGATTAAATAAATTTCCATTTATACCTGAAAAAAATAAAGCACTCGCTATGTTCCTAAAATGAGTAATAGGGGAAAGTGTAGTTTTAGATTCTTGTATTACGGCTTTAGGTGCTAGTAATATTCCTTTATATGCGGATTCAATAAAACCTGGTTTATTAGCAGTGTTAGCTACACGATGAATAGCACTCGCAATTTCAGGTGTTGTGTATAACCCATTTAAGGGATTCCATGCATCCGTTTCTATTTTTGTAGTAAAATTTTGTTTCCCTGCTGTAGCTGTAGCATTTTTAAAAAAATATTTATCTAATCCATTTTCAGCTACGTTTTCAAAATATTTAGCTGAAGATAAAAAATTATTTATTTTAGCCGAGGATTCTAAAAATTGTACACTAGGATCTTTAACTTCTCCTAATAATTTTCTAATAGGTTCGGGGACTTGCTGACGTGTTTTAAATATTGCATCATCAACTGATTTTAGTCTAGCAAGTTCATCTCCTAATTTACTCATTTTTCCTGCACTTAAAATAATATCTAATTCTTGTTCCATTGCTTCTCTTGTGTTTCCACTATAAGGAACAAACTTACCCCCTATTACATCACCATATGCACCAGGATTCTTTTGAGCAATAAATACTCTTGCTTCATTTAAAATAGCTTCTCCTTTTTCTGTATTCTTTAAAAAATTTGTCCAATCTTTTTTTGTTTCTGAACCAAATGCTCTATAACTTCTTGTTAAATATTCTCCTATGTTAGAAGACACGGCTCTAATGAAAGCGTCTCCTGCCCCTTGAGCTAAAGGATTTTCCGCTAATTTAGCGCTTAAATTATCAACGTGTGATCTTACTTTTTCAGCTTGTTCAATTAATTGCGAAGGTAATTTAGATCGAAACATTTCTTTTTTACTTGCAGGAGCAGTTAAAAAATCATAAATTGTCTCCATTATTTCTTCTCTTCTCTGTAGACCTACACTATCTAAGGCCCCACCTAATGGTTGAATAAAATTTTGAACATCGTTTTCTAATTCTCTTACAATAGATCTTGCCGTTTCCATAGCAGCTCGTTGTTCACCAATCATTTCTCTACTAGCTTTAAACATTTTTGGAGTTTCAAAACCTCTTGCTCGTAAAGGAGCCATAATAAATTTATCCATAAACCGAAGAATTTGATTACTATTAAATTGAAATCCTGGTTCTAATTGTAATACTTCAGGAATTTTTCTTCCTGTAGGTTGTTTTGTTTTAGGATCTATTTCATCTACTATTCTTGTAGTTCTATTAGGTCCACTTCCTGCTTTACTAAATACTCCTTTAACAGCAGGTACAGCTTTAGTTATTGTAGCTTTTGCTAAAGGAACAAGAGCTTTTTCAAATAAACCAAAACCTAATGCTCCTTCCATTCCAAATTTAAATCTGTTTTCTAAATTTCTTATAGCTTCTAATCTTCCTGTTTCTCCTTGGCTTTCTCTTTCTTTAGTAAGTCCTAGTCCGTAATTATCTCCTAGGTTTCCTAATGTACCTAAGTCTTCAGTTTTCGCTGCTAATTCCGCACCACCTACTGCAGCCATTCTTGTAAGAGTAGGCATTTTCTTTGCAAAGTTAGAAAGTTTACCTGCATTTCTAGCTTTAACCAACATGTTAGCCCCTTTTAAAGCTACACCACCAGGAACACCTAACTGAGTTAATACCTCAGTCATTTTTCCTGTCCATCTATCATCAGCTAGATCCTCTACTTTATTTAAAAAATTAGAATCATCAAAAGTTTTTTGTACTTTTTCTGTAAGCTCTGTACCTACACCGAGATCAATTAACGTTGTACCGAGGGTCGTGATTCCTTCTGCGGCTTTACCTAATCCTGATACTACTCCTGCGGCAGTAGATTCTATATACCCTGCACGGTCTTTATTTATAAAAGATATTATTTTTTCTTTAGCTTCTTCTTTTGAGAGTCCATCTTTTAATTCATATTTTTGACCTTTATATTCATAGGTTGCCATATATCACCTTACTCAATTTTAATTACTTCATCTTCTATTACTGTAGTTCCTCCGTCACCTTCGCTCGTAGCTATCTCTTCCCCTGAAACAAGAGCCCATCCTCTTTCTAATATGTCTCTTATTTCCTTATCCGTAAATATGACAGCAGTAGATGGATTTTCTTTTCCTGCAAAGGCTTTATAATTTTCTGCAAAAAATTCTTTTTTAGTTGTAGTTTGTCCTGACTTAGCCATGTTAACTAAATCTTCTGAATCAATAGTAAGTTCACCATCTGGTCCTGTAAACATAGCTTTTAATGTAGCTAAGTTTTGATTAAAGGCTGATGAGGTTGTGCTATCCGCATCTCTTTCTTTCTGCGCTTCATCGGCTTTAATTCCTGCTTCTATTCCTGCCATTTTTATTTTATCTGCTCTATCTTTTGCTGCCATACCTATGGCTGTAAAAGTTTTTAAAGGATCTTTAGCAGACCGAGCAATCTTATCCATAAAGTTTCCACCTCTTGCACTAGCAAGATTTAAACCAAATTCTGTTAAAGCTGCAAAGCCCCCTGCTTTTACTTGATCTTTTCCGTCTCCTAAATATTTTTCAAAAATGCCTATTCTATCTTTAATAAGATCATCTAAGGTTCCTTTTTTAATTTCTTTATCTAATACATCAAGTTCTGTTTTAGATTTCTTTTTTTTAATTTTTTGTCCAGGTGAATTCTTAGGTTTTTCTTCTGTGCCACTACCTTTATATGAATCATCTTCAATATCTTTACTCTCACCCATCCAATCTGATAATGTTTTATAACCTAATAAACTACCGCCTGTGGTTAATATGTTTTTTATAGTAGGTCGAAAAATTTTACTACCTTTTGCTATAACTGCTGGTAAACCAGGACCTCCTCCTAAGTAAGGACCGACAGCCGTGCCTGTTCCTCCGCCTGTAACTTTTGATCCTCCTCTAGTTATTAAATTTTTTCCTTTAGTTATAATTGAAGGTAAAGTATTTTTAGTTGCAGCTAATCCTCTTCCTATATAAGGCAACGCTTTGCTTCCTATATTAAGTGCTGCACCATACCAAAGATATTGCACTGGTTTAATAGTACCATCCTTCATTTTAGCAAACATTGGCCTATTTAAAACTTTTTGTTTTGATCTTTGTATATTATTTAAACTCATTTTAATTACCCATAAATCCTGAGAAACCACCACCTTGTCCAAATTGACCCATTGCTCCTAGAGCTCCAATACCAAGTCCTAATGCTTGAGCATATGGATTAGTTTGTGGTTGTTGAGTATATTGAATTGATCCGCTTGGTACACCTCGTAAAATATCACTAGCAAATCCAAGTCTAGTAAATGGTTCACGTTGCGCCATTAATTGTTGTTGTCTATTAGCTTCCATTTGTGCTTGACCTAATTGTTGTTGCATACCACCTACACCTAGTAAAGATTGAATATCTTGTTGACCTAGTTGTGAACCAAGAGCCCCAAGTCCAGCTATAGTTTTACCTGTGTTTGCTTGAGCTAAACCTAATTGACCTAAACCTTGACCTGCTTGTAGTGATCTTCTTTGTTGATCAGCAAATGATCCCATTGCTGCACCTTGCGCTTGTTGATAGTTACGAGATAAATCTTCAAAAACTCTTCTAGATTTTATGTCTGCTAAATTTTTACCAAGTTCAGCTTCTTGTACACCCATACGTGAACCACCAAAGGCACCTACTTTTTGTGCTTGGGTAGCTAAACCTTGTTGAGCAATTTGTGCTTGACGGTCATATTCTTTTAATGCTTCATTTGTAACATTTTGTTGATAGGGATCCATAAAAGCTTTTGCTGAAGCAGGATTATAACCTTGTGTTCCTGCCAATAATTGTCCTCCCCCTAAAACTTGTGAAGCCGCACCAAGTCCTGCTTGTTGTCCTGCTTGTTGAAGGTATGGCGCATATGAACCAATACCACTTGAAGCTAATTGAAATGCTTGTTGTTGTTCTGGTGTAAATCCTGCAAATTGAAAACCTGGAATAGGTTGTGATATACCTGCTCTACCAAACTTACGTAAATTAAATTCTTCTTCTGTTTCAGTAAAATTACCTTGAGCATCTTTTTTTCTTTCAGCATCGGGAGTACCAAACACTGATGACAGTAATTGCTCCGCCCTCTTTTCAATATAAGGTGGTTGTCTTGTTACCGATTGATAAATGTCATCAGCCATTATGCTTTTCTCCCATAGTTATCTTGTATACTGTATAAAAACTGTGATCCTCTTTGTCTTTCATCTTCTCTACCTTTTCCCCCCATTGCTGCACCAAGTCCTCGAACCGTTTTTGCATTAATAACAAATTCTCCATCACTTAACATAGCAGGAATTTCATCACTTGTCTCGGTTCCCGGTCCAGCTATCTTACCATTCTTACGAGGAAAATCCCCTCCATCTGCTAAAGAAATAATACCACCATGTGCTAAACCATAAGGTCTATTCGCATTACCAAATGGTATTAATCTGTTAGGTGCAATATCGGCTTGACCTAAATCTCTAAATGGACTTTGAGTTCCATAAATTTTTTCCATATCCATTGTGCTTTTTTCTTCTCCACCCGCACCCATAGCACCTGCTATTCCTAATCCTGCTAAAGCGCTTTTAATAGGATTTGCTTTTATCATACCTAATCCTTTACTAAATATACTTTGTTTAGGGAAAGTGGCTTGTTGAGCAAGTCTATTACCTACTTGTCTAGTTACATTTGTACCTACAGGTTTATTAAATATTCCACCTAATCCTTGACCTGCTTGAACACCTCCGAATTTACTAAGAGCTCCCCCTGCTAATCCTGACATCGCTGCAAATTTAAGAGCTTCTTCTGGGCTTTTACCAGCAACCAAACTTCCAAGACCTCCACCAATAGCGGAGCCTAGCATTGGTCCTCCATATAAATATCCTAATCCTGCACCAATTATAGGTGCTGCTTTTTTTGCTGCTTTAAATATCTTCTTTAGCATGTTCTCCTTTTGCAAGTCATGATTGTGTAATATAAGCAAGGAGGCTAAACTTGTAGAAATGCCAATTTAATTATATATTTATAGGCAAAATATTGCTATATGACAATAGATATTTATAGCTAAACTTAAAACAAGGAAAGAATGATGGCTAAAAAACCTGAACCAATAATAATAACTGTTCCTTCATACCCTTCTGCTGGTCGTCCACTTAATCAAGAAGAGTGGAATTTTGTAAAAAAAAACATGGAAAACTTTAAACAAGCAGTGAAAAAAGGAAATAAAAAAAATGAAGAACGAAAAAAATAAAAGTGAAATATTAACTTTTGAAGCTGTTAGACCCTTTGGTCCAACTATTGTTAAAGGAAAGTTACCTAAATCTCTTGTTGATTTGATGGATAATAAATCAACAGAGATGTTGGAAGATAAAAAACTTGCGAAAGAATTTGATCATTCAGGTTCTCTTGCAGGAAATGTTAAACAAGAAGTTAGGTTCCCTCAGAAGTGGATGAACACAGAAGAGTTTTTGCCAATGGTAAATTTAATGGGTGAAATGGTTAAACAATATATTTCTATTCCTCCAGCTAATGAAACTATTACACCTGAGTATGTAGGTAAAATGGTTATTGAATCTATGTGGGTCGTGAGCCAATGGGCAGGAGACTTTAATCCTTTTCATATACACGAGGGACAACTATCAGGAGTTTTTTATTTACGAGTGCCTCCTAGTCTTCCAGAAGAATATGCAAAAGAAGATCATTACCCAACTGTAGGAGATATAGTTTGGTTTGATGGTCGTGCCTCTACTTTTAGTGGTCATAAATTTCAACACTCTCCAGAAGTAGGGGACATATTTTTATTTCCAAATTGGTTAGCACATGGTGTCTATCCTTTTAGAACACAAAATGAAGAAAGACGATCCGTATCGTTTAATCTTCATTTAATTAAAAAAGAAGAAGAAAAACAATTATTAAAATAAATGATTGCAGTTGAAAAAATTCCACTCTTTACCGAAGAAGTTTATTCTTTCA